>Ga0207842_1000018_pt1 | contig 118625 bp, 105 predicted proteins | sample HigsolmetaGSP19D_FD_184847 | JGI IMG/M metagenome (GOLD analysis project Ga0207842, IMG submission 184847) | High solid enriched microbial communities from the Joint BioEnergy Institute, USA - SP1-9-D (SPAdes) | ecosystem: Engineered > Bioreactor > SSF (Solid state fermentation) > Aerobic >... | reverse complement strand
GGCTTGCATGTGTTAAGCCTCCCGCTAGCGTTCATCCTGAGCCAGGATCAAACTCTCCATTGTAATTTTTCTTTTGGTATTGCTACCTATGTTTTTACAACTTCGAATTTCCTATAGCTCCATTATTCAAGGATTGACTTCGTTTTATTCGGCTATTTTTTCTTCTGTATATTTTATAATTTCAAATGAACTTCTCATCTTAGCAAAACCTCTCGATATTTGCGGTTGCAAAGGTAATACTTATTTTTTAACTAACAAATTTATTTCGAAAATTTTTAAAGTTTTTATTTTAATAAGTCAAATCTACTTTCACTCTCAAACTCCTTTCGGAATTGGTTTGCAAAGGTAATGCTTATTTCTAAACTCGCAAATTTATTTTTAAATAATTTTTGTTGCTATATAAGTCCTTATGTCAATTTCAATACTACTCGTCTTTCGTATTGAGGTTGCAAATATACGCCTGCATTATTCGTTTTTCCAAACATACTTTACATTTATTTTACATTCTTCTCTTAAGTTGTTGGTATGACGGGAAATATTTTTTGAAATGTTTGGATATGAGAACTGAGATATTAGATTTTTGACGAGAAAAGCTCTTTTTACAGCACAAAATTATAACGAGATAGATTTCTCGACAAGCTCGAAACGACAGGAAAATTAAACTTGTTAATTACTCAAGAATGCCTTTTAACTTCATAAAATGATTAGACCTTTTGCTTTTCTTAACAAAAAGAAAAGAAAAACGGATACTTTATAGTTAACTACTCGGGAGATTGTCGCAAAGCGAGAATGGATTATTCAATATAGTTAATATATAATAGATGCAATGTTGAAACAAGTTTAGTATGACATCATAATTAAGTTTCTATAAAGAAGCTCTTTTATAAAATAGGAGTGACAGAACTAAAAAAGGAGAACTTCATGTTCTCCTTTTTTAGTTGATAGTAATTATTGTTATCGTTGTTATGCTAATCAATGTTTATTATACTCTAGAATTAAATAACCTCAGCTACAACAAAAGTACTACCCCCAATGTAAATCATGTCATTTTCTGTTGCATTTGATTTTGCTGCAATTAATGCCTTTTCTACTGTATCAAAAAAGTGTTTATCGGTAATATCTTCTGGAATTATTTTATACAATTCATCGATATCATATTTTCGAGGAACATCTGGTTGACAGAAATAATAGGTTGCTTTTTTTGGAAAAAAATTTAAAATAGATAAAACATCTTTATCATTCACAAATCCTAAAACCAAATGCAATTGATTATAAGCTTGCTCATTTATTTGTTTTGAAACTTCTGCTAAACCATGTGGATTATGCGCAGTATCAGCAACAATTAATGGATGTTGTCCTAAAATATCCCAACGTCCACGCAAATTTGTATTCTTTACAACATTCAATAAGCCATTCGCAATATTTTCAGGGGAGATCGCCCAATTTTGTTTTTGCAATTGCTCAATAGCGGTTAAAACAGTACGTTTATTTTTAATTTGATAAGATCCTTTCAAATCTGAAGGCAAATCTTGAAAATGTTTTTCTTCTGCAAAAATGATTTCTGCATTTCTATCTTTCGCTACTTGTTCAAAAACTGATTTTGTCTCTGCTGTTGTTTCACCAATTACAATCGCTGTGTTTGGTTTTATGATACCAGCTTTTTCAAAAGCAATTTTATCCAACGTATCACCCAAAAATTGTGTATGATCCAAACCTATATTCGTAATAACAGAAAGTTCTGGTAAAATAATATTCGTGGAATCTAATCGTCCGCCCAAACCTGTTTCTATAATCGCGATATCTACTTTTTGTTGTGCAAAATATTCAAAAGCCATCGCAATTGCAATTTCGAAAAAAGACGCTTTTTGATCTATAATTTTTTGTTCGTGCTTATTTACAAAATCAATCACAAATTCTTCATCAGCCATTGCTCCATTTACACGAATTCGTTCGCGAAAATCTTTGAGATGTGGAGAAGTTGTTAAACCTGTTTTGTACCCCGCTTCCTGAAAAATAGAAGCCAACATATGAGACGTACTTCCTTTACCATTTGTTCCTGCAATATGAACAGTTTTAAATTTAGTTTGAGGATTTCCCATATATTCGCATAAAGCTGTAATATTTGTTAAATCTACTTTCATTGCTGATGCTCCAACACGTTGAAACATTGGTAAATTTGTAAACAACCAATCGATTGTTTCTTGATACGTTCTCATTTATTCAAAAATTTTACACGAAGTTACGGAATCATCTTCAAAAAAAAATCGAATTTCTCCGAAGAAAAATTCGATTCCATTATTTATGTATTGGCTATTCTTAATCTGAATAATCTTGTTTTGTTGTTAATAATATTTTTAAAACAATAAATCCAACGATAGCAGCTGTTAACGAAGCAACTAAAATCATTAACTTTGCTTCATTTATATAGCTTGGATCTTTGAAAGCTAACATCGAAACAAAAATGGACATTGTAAATCCAATTCCTCCTAAAATTCCGACACCAAAAACTCGTTTGAAATTGACCGCCGTAGGTAATTCACATAGACCAAATTTTACTGCAATCCAAGTGAATAATGTAATTCCGACTGGTTTTCCTACAACTAGTCCTAAGAAAATTCCCGAAGCTAATGGAATACTAAAATGCGCTAATCCTCCACCATCAATCGTAATTGCTGTATTTGCTAAGGCAAACAAAGGCAAAATAATAAATGCGACTGGTAAATGTAAAGCGTGTTCCATTTTAGCTGATAAAGATTTCGAGTCAATTTTATCGAAAGGAATTGTAAATGCAACCAAAACCCCTGCAATTGTAGCATGAATACCCGAATGTAACATAAACCACCATACAGCAATCCCTCCAATAATATAAGGAATCATTGATTTTACTTTTAATTTATTTAAAGCGAAAAGACCTAATAAAATGGCAATTGCAATTCCGAATTGTGTAAAATCTAAAGGTAATTCTGGATTTGGATAAAACAATGCAATCACGACAATTGCTCCTAAATCATCAATTACAGCTAAAGCCGTTAAAAATACCTTAAGCGACATTGGCACACGTTTCCCAAGCATTGTAATAATTGCCACAGCAAACGCAATATCAGTCGCCATAGGAATTCCAAAACCATGTATGGTATCCGTTCCTTTGTTTGTTAAAAAGAATATAAATGCCGGAACTAACATTCCTCCCAAAGCTGCAAAAACAGGTAAAATTGCTTTTTTTGTATTAGACAATTCTCCTATAAAAATTTCGCGTTTGAGTTCTAAACCAATTAAGAAAAAGAAAATCGCCATTAAACCATCATTGATCCAATGCGCAAAAGAATGCCCAAACATATCTGTCATCCAAATAGAATCATAGGATTCTGCAATTGGAGAATTGGCTAAAATTAAAGATAAAGCTGTACAAAAAATAAGGACAATACCGCCCGAAGTTTGGCTATGAAAAAATTGGTTAAAAAGTTTAGAAACAATCATTTTATTTTTTTTAATTTGGTAAAAATAATGAACTCGTTTTTAACCGCCTAATCTAAACGAAACAATAAGACCTAAATTATCATTTATATAATCTTTAAAATACTTTTTTGATACCAATTGCTAAAATTAAACATCTTTTCGATGATAAAAACAAATATGAAAGGTAAAATCAGCAAGAAATAATTATGAGATTGAATGATAAAAAAACTACAAAACACTAAAAATCTAATATGTTCTAAATACGGTACCCATCTTTTTTGTTCTAATTGTGCACCAATATTTATTAATGTAATCAAGACAAATACAACGAAGAAACCTTTGGTTAAATTATCAAATTGATCAAAGTAATATGTTAGAATACTCATCGCAAAAAACGATAAAATCAATTGTAAATTAATATAACCTTTGTATTTGAAATGATAACTATTCACTTTATTCTTAGACATCCATTTCTTTTCAATAATTGGTCTTATTTCCTGATCCATAACCGCTGGACTACCAAAATATATTGTCAATTTTTCTTTAATAGATGATTTTCTTCGAGCAGCCTCGTACAACTCTAAATAATAATGAAAATGTTGCCACAAAAAACTGTAACTATTGATAGGATGAGTTAATCCATATTTGGGTTTTTCTTCTTCTTTCTGAAAAGTACCAAATAATTTGTCCCAAAAAACAAATACATCTCCATAATTTTTGTCCAAATATTTTTCGTCAGAAGCATGATGAACACCATGAAGAGAAGGCGTTATAAAAATATATTCGAGCCATTTTTGTTTCTCCAAAATCTGCGTATGTGTAAAAAAAGAATACACGCCATGAACCACCAAAATCGTCATTACTAAATTTGGATGAAAACCAATAAAAGGCAAAATACACCAGAATACATTGCGAACAATTGCTTGTAAAGTCGTTATACGTGCCGCAACCGTGAAATTAAATTCTTCGGATTGATGATGCACAATATGGGCTCCCCAAAAAATATTGACTTCATGTCCCAAACGATGATACCAATACCAGACAAAATCTGTCGCTAGAAGCATCACAACCCAAATCCACCAAGCATTTGAAATATCTAATAGACGATAACTTTCGTAAATCCAAACATACAAATTGTAAAAACTTGCCGTAATAAAAAGATTCAATAATCGTTCTGCAATTCCTATTGAAATATTAGAAACTGAACTTTCATATTTATAGATATTCTTTAATTTCTTCTTTTTAACAACTACATATTCAAGCCATAAAAAAAGAAAAAAAGCTGGTAAAGCAAAAGCTAAATACTCGGGATGATTCATTTTTAAGCACTTAAAAATTGATTAATATGTTGATTAAAAAGTATCGGCTGCTCCATCATCGGCACATGACCACAATGATCGATATAAGCTAATTTTGCATTAGGTAAATGTGCAAAAAACTCTTCAGCAACATCTGGCGGTGTCACAATATCTTGTTTTCCCCAAACTAACAAAACTGGCTGATCTATTTTATGTAAAAGATGTTTCAAATTTTGTCGCTTTGCATCTCGCGCAATCGAAATTATAGACAAAGCTTTTGTAGGCGTATTAGCGGTCGAAAAAACATCATCTACCAATTCTTTTGTAACAACATTTTTTGTTTCAAAAACTTCTTCTACCTTATTTTTGATATACTCATAATCTCGCACACGTACAAAAGAAGCTTGTAAATTGTTTTCATATAAACCAGAACTTCCTGCTAAAATCAATTTATCAACCAAATTTGGATGCGCCAACGCATATAACAACGCAATATGTCCACCCAAAGAATTTCCAATTAATATTGGATTTTCAATTTTATTGGATTTAATATAATTTTCTAGAAATTGAACTAAATTTTGAAGTGAATTTCTTTTGAAATGAGTAGAAAATAAAGGAAAAGTTGGTGTATAAACATTGTAATTTTCTTCAAGATTCTTGATAACATTTCCCCAATTACTAAGGCTTCCAAATAAGCCATGAAGTAAAATAACATCTTTATTTTTCGAATATTTCATATCGCATTTATTCTTTGTTACCGAACAAATGTAAATAAAATATTTTTAAACTATATTAATTATATAGATTTTATAGACTATATATAACTCCAGACGAATGGTCTTTGCTCGCTCCTGTTACAGATGCTAAACAATTTATTTCGTTATGAACATGTCGATAACCAAGAAATGCAAAGATTAAAGCTTCCTTGAAATCAATTAAATTATCAGTTGGAATAATGATTTCAACAATTGATAATTCTCGTAAACGATTGATAAAAAATGAATTTCGAACCCCACCTCCAGTTATTAACACATTGTTGATATCGTATAATGAAAAGGTATTCTCAATTTGAATTACAAAATGCTCTACACAACTTCTCAGCTTATCTTCTATAGAAATATCGTACTTATCAACAATTGTTAAAAACTCATTCGTTACCCATTCAAAACCTAATGATTTTGGGAAAGGTTGATGGTAATAGTTTAAAAGGTTCAATTCTTCAACTAATGCAGTATTAATATGTCCTTCTTCTGCAATTTCTCCATTTTTATCAAATTCAAAACCGAGTTGTTTTGCATAATGATTCAAAACAATATTAATCGGGCAGATGTCAAAAGCAATACGTTTTCCGTTTCTATTCATCGAAATATTAGAAAAACCTCCAAGGTTTAGACATGCATCGTAGTTAGAAAATAATAATTCGTCCCCAATCGGAACCAAAGGCGCTCCTTGTCCTCCTAAAATAACGTCTTGTGTTCTAAAATCACACACCACTTTTTGTTGACAACGCGACGCAATTGCTGCACCGTTTCCTATTTGCAAAGTAAAAAATTTCTGCGGTTGATGAAAAATAGTTTGCCCGTGAGATGCAACAAAATCTACTTTTCCAATCTTATTTTTATGAATAAATTCTTTTACTTTCTCCCCAAGAAAATAACCAAACTCGACATCCAATTGACATAAATCCATTGCCGAGTATTGAAAAGCTTCTGTTAGTTTTTTTCGCCAATCAGATGAATAATCTATAGTTTCGGCAAGTAAAATTTCGAAATGTTGGTTATCATCAAATCGGACATAGCAAATATCCAAACCATCTAACGAAGTTCCAGACATCAAACCAATGCAAAAAGTAGGGTTTTTCATGCTGTAAATTTAATGAGAGAAATTGATAGTTGGTTGGTTTAGAAATTAGAAATTTTAAATATCTAAGAAACCATCTTTCATTTTTTCCTTGATTAAAATAATAAATCTTTAGTTCTTATTTGGATGTAATGCTGAAAAAAGTTCAGCAGGATATTATGATTATGGTTAAGAAATACAAAAGTTTATATAAATTCAGCATGACAAAAACTGAAAAACTTAGTACTTATTACTTATAACTCTAGATGCGTTAGTGATAGTAGTAGAAATCCTTTGCGTGAAACGAAGCGATAGCGGAGTTGCAACGCAAAGATTGCAACGAATAGCCCGCCCGAAGGGAACGCCCAAATCATTAGAAAAATTGTTTTGATAATTCTTAGGTTATTGCGAATATATCAGTTAGAAATTCTAATGATAAAAGCTTATATTTGAAACACAATTAATACAAACAAAACATGGCACAAGATGTAATCTTCGATTTGATTGAAGAAGAAAAAGAAAGACAACTGAATGGAATTGAATTAATCGCATCAGAAAACTTTGTTTCGGACAACGTAATGCGCGCGATGGGTTCTGTTTTGACAAATAAATATGCAGAAGGTTATCCTGGAAAGCGCTACTACGGTGGTTGCGAAGTTGTAGACGAAGTAGAAACTATTGCAATTGATCGTTTGAAAGCGTTGTTTAATGCAGAGTATGCGAATGTGCAACCTCACTCAGGATCTCAGGCAAATGCAGCTGTTTACTTAGCATGTTTGAAACCAGGAGACAAGATCTTAGGATTCGATTTATCGCACGGTGGGCACTTAACTCACGGTTCTCCTGTTAACTTTTCTGGGTTAACTTACCAAACTTCTTTCTATGGAGTGGACAAAGAGACAGGGAGAATTGACTACGAAGCTATGGCAGAAACTGCTCGTAAAGAGAAGCCTCAAATGATAATTTGTGGTGCTTCGGCATACTCAAGAGACATAGATTATGCTAAATTTCGTGAGGTAGCTGATGAAGTTGGTGCTTTGTTATTGGCTGATATCTCGCATCCTGCTGGGTTAATTGCCCGCGGAATCTTAAACGATCCTATGCCTCATTGTCATATCGTAACGACGACAACTCACAAAACTTTACGTGGTCCTCGTGGTGGAGTCATTATGATGGGGAAAGATTTTGAGAACCCTTGGGGAGCAAAAACTCCTAAAGGTGAAGTGAAAATGATGTCTCAAATCTTGAACGGAGCAGTGTTCCCTGGTACACAAGGTGGGCCTTTGGAGCATGTAATCGCGTCTAAAGCTGTTGCTTTTGAAGAGGCTTTATCTGACGGTTATATGGACTATATTGTACAAGTTGTGAAGAATGCGAAGGCTTTGGCTGCGGCATTGGTTGCAAAAGGTTATGACATTGTTTCTGGAGGTACAGATAATCACTGTATGTTGATCGACTTACGTAACAAAGGTATTTCTGGGAAACAAGCAGAAAACGCTTTAGTTTTGGCAGAAATCACTTGTAACAAAAACATGGTTCCTTTCGATGATAAATCTCCTTTCGTTACATCGGGGATTCGTTTGGGTACGGCAGCTGTAACAACTCGTGGGTTGGTTGAAGCAGATATGCAAACTGTTGCTGACTTGATTGACGAAGTATTAATGAATATTGATAACGAAGAAATCATTGATGGAGTTGCAGATCGTGTAAATGAGTTTATGTCTTCTCGCCCATTATTTCAAATGAAATAAGTAGAAACTAAGTTTCGATTATAACAATAGAAAAGTCCTGAGCATTGCTTAGGACTTTTTGTTTGATATAAAACGTCGAGACGTTTTAATTAAAACCTCCTTAGGTTTTAGGTAAAATCACTTGATATTTTTATTGAAATGTCTTGAGGAAATAATTTATTTCATTCTAACTTATAATAAGATTGAACTAATAAGAATTCTAATTAGATATATGATTACAAAAATTATCATCCTGAATAAAGTAATAACTAAGTAGAAGTATTTCTTCAATAATATGTTAAAGACTAATTATTCAAAAGTGTTTTATAGATTTTTATTCTGAATGATAAATACAATTGTTAGAATCTATTAAAAGTTTTATTACTTCTTTATAATCTAAAGTAAACATTATAAAAAAAGCAACTTCGAGATGAAGTTGCTTTTCTATTTAAAATAATATAAGTCTTTGTTCTTACGCATTCAATGCTTCTGCACCACCAACGATCTCTAAGATCTCGTTTGTAATAGCAGCTTGACGAGCTTTATTGTATTGAATTTTCAATCCTTTTTGTAACTCGCTTGCGTTGTCTGTTGCTTTATGCATTGCAGTCATACGTGCTCCGTGCTCAGAAGCGTTAGCATCTAATACGGCTTTGAATAATTGCGTTTTCAACGTTTGAGGGATTAAGTCTCTTAAAATTTCTTCTTTCGAAGGGTTGAAGATATAATCTAACTCTGCTGAATTGTTTGCTTCTTCTTCAGTTTTCTCTAAAACGACTGGTAAAAATTGTTCGTCTTGTACAATTTGAACAGCTGCATTTTGAAATTGATTGTAGATAATTCTGATTTGATCAAAGTCACCCGCAGTAAATTTCTCTACTAAATCGTCTGCAATTTCAGCTACATCTGCAAAATTTAAATTATCCCAAATGCTTGATGCATTTTTATAGATAGTTTGTGTTTTACTAAAAGTATCATTAGCTTTTTTACCAATTGCTAAAATCTCTACGTGTTTACTTGCTAATTCGCCAGCTAATAACGCATTTACTTTTTTGATGATGCTTGAGTTGTATCCTCCACATAAACCTCTATTTGAGTTAATAACGACTAAAAGTACTTTATTAACTTCGCGCTCTTCTGTTAATGCACCTCCTACTTCAGCTTCTAAAGTAGAACTTACATTTTGTAAAAGTTCACGTAATTTATCTGCATAAGGACGTAACTGTACGATAGAATCTGTAGCACGTTTTAGTTTTGCAGCAGAAACTAATTTCATAGCACTTGTAATCTGCATTGTAGAACCTACAGAAGTAATACGGTTACGTATATCTTTTAAATTTGGCATAATTCTATTTGAGATGAAGGATTAAAAGGAACTTAGAGATTCGGAAACCTCTAAGTTTCATTTATATTTTATTAGTATTTAGAAGTAGTTTCTGTGATAACTTTCTTCAATACATCCATAATTTCATCAGTCCATTTACCTAAACGGATAGATGTTAAAGTGTCTGCATATTTGTTGCGCATTAACTCAACAAAGTCAGCTTGCCACTCTTTCACTTGGTTAACTGGAACGTTTTTCAACATACCGTTAGTACCCGCATAAATAACTGCTACTTGTTCTTCTACTGGAATTGGAGCGTTAACACCTTGTTTTAATAACTCAACGTTACGTTCACCTTTACCAATTACGTTCATTGTAGCTGCATCTAAATCAGAACCAAATTTCGCGAAAGCTTCTAACTCACGGTATTGTGCTTGGTCTAATTTTAATGTACCAGATACTTTTTTCATTGGTTTTGTTTGTGCAGAACCACCAACACGAGATACAGAGATACCTACGTTGATCGCTGGACGAACACCTGAGTTGAATAAATCAGACTCTAAGAAGATTTGTCCATCTGTAATCGAAATTACGTTTGTTGGGATATATGCAGAAACGTCACCAGCTTGAGTTTCGATAATTGGTAAAGCAGTTAAAGAACCACCACCTTTTACGATACCTTTCATAGATTCTGGTAAATCATTCATTTGAGATGCAATTGCATCATCTTTGATTACTTTTGCAGCACGCTCTAATAAACGAGAGTGTAAGTAGAAAACGTCTCCAGGATATGCTTCACGTCCTGGTGGGCGACGTAATAATAAAGACACCTCACGGTATGCAACGGCTTGTTTAGATAAATCATCATAAACAATTAACGCTGGACGACCAGAGTCACGGAAATACTCTCCGATTGCAGCACCTGCCATTGGAGCATATACTTGCATTGGAGCTGGATCAGATGCATTAGCAGCAACTACTACTGTATATTTATCTGCACCGTGGTCTTGTAATGTTTTCATGATACCTGCTACTGTAGAACCTTTTTGTCCTACTGCAACATAGATACAGAAAACTGTTTCACCTCTATCGTAAAACTCTTTTTGATTTAAGATTGCATCTAAAGCAACAGAAGTTTTACCTGTTTGACGGTCACCAATGATTAACTCACGTTGTCCACGTCCAATTGGAATCATCGAGTCAATAGAAACGATACCAGTTTGTAATGGTTCGTTTACTGGTTGACGATAGATAACCCCAGGAGCTTTACGCTCGATAGGCATTTCATATAATTGTCCTTCGATTGGTCCTTTACCATCGATAGGATTTCCTAACATATCTACAACACGTCCTAACATTCCTTCACCTACGTTAATAGATGCAATTTTGTTTGTACGTTTTACAGTGTCACCTTCTTTAATACCTTTTGAAGGTCCGAAAAGTACAATACCTACGTTGTCTTCTTCAAGGTTTTGTACCATTCCTTCTAACCCGTTTGAGAATTCTACTAATTCTCCGTATTGAGCATTGTCTAACCCGTAAACACGAGCAATACCATCCCCAACAGTTAGAACGGTTCCTACTTCTGCTAATTCAACTGATGAATCAAAGCTTGTAAGTTGTTGTTTTAATATAGCTGAAACTTCAGCTGGATTTATTTCTGGCATTTCTGAAATATTTAAAATTTAGGAATGTATTCGTTTTTCGAAAAATCTTTTTTTAATGTAGCTAACTTAGTTTTGATTGACGAATCAACTTGATTGTTTCCTATTTTTAAAACGAAACCTCCAATTAAAGATGCATCAATTTTGTTCTCTACTTTTACTTGACTATTTGTAGCTAAAGTTTGTTTTGCTTTTGCTACAATATTATCAATTGTATTTTGATCTAATTGTACTGCCGAAGTAATTTCTGCTGTTACAATATTATTTGCTAAATCGTATAATGAAATAAACTGATCTGCAATTTTAGACAAAATATTTTCTCTACCATGTCTTACGACTAACGAAATGAATGTTTGAGAAGTTTTTGATAAAGATTTGAAAATCTCACTCAATACAGCTTCTTTTTTCTTTGCATCAATCACTGGAGAATTTAAGAAAACTCTTAAATCATCATTCTCTTTAATGACTTTGCGAACATCATTCATTTCAGCATACACTACGTCTGTTTGGCTTGCTCCATTCGCAAACTCCATCAAACCTTTAGCATATCTATGTGCTGCTCTGAATCCTGCCATGATTAATTGAATTTAACTTGATCAATAACATCATTCACTAAAGCTTCTTGTGCAGATTTATCTGACAATTCTTTAGTTAAGATTTTTTCAGCAATTTCAATTGACAACTGTCCAACTTGATTTTTGATATCAGCCATAGCTGATGCTTTTTCATTTTGGATAGCTGACTTAGCATTTTCAATTAATTTGTTTGCTTCTACAGTTGCAGAATTTTTCGCCTCGTTGATGATATTTTCTTTCATTTCACGCGCTTCTTTCAAGATAGCATCACGTTCAGCACGAGCTTCTTTCATGATTTTCTCGTTTTGAGCGTTTAATAAAGCCATCTCTTCTTTCGCTTTTTTAGCTGCGTTTAATGCATCCTCGATAGATTGTTCTCTTTCTTTAACTGCAGATAGAATTGGTTTCCAAGCTAATGATCTTAACAATACTAATAAGATGATAAATACGACCGCAGTCCAAAAAATAAGACCAACTGAAGGTGTAATTAAATCCATTGTGTGTATGTATTAAATTTTATTTTTTACTAATTAATTTTTTAATGAATTAGCTTCAACAACCAACCGTTATTGAAGCTAATTTTTAATTCAAATATTATCCGTTACCTAATAACGCAACTACGATACCGAATAAACCTGCACCCTCGATTAAGGCTGCTGCGATAATCATAGCTGTTTGAATTTTTGAAGCCGCTTCTGGTTGTCTAGCGATTCCTTCCATAGCTGATCCACCGATTTTACCGATACCTAAACCAACTCCTAAAACTGCTAAACCAGCTCCGATTGCTGCAATACTTCCTGTCATGATAATTGTATTTAATTATTAAAAAATTATTTTATTGTTTTTTATATTCTATTCTTAATGGTGATCGTGTTCTGCTACTGCTGTTCCGATAAATAACGAAACTAACATTGTGAATACGAACGCTTGTAATGCCGCTACTAACAACTCTAAACAGTAGATAAATAACGCTAATGGGATAGATCCACCTGCCATAGCTTCTGTTTGGAAAATAAAGATTAACGAAATTAACGACATAATGATGATGTGACCTGCAGTAATGTTCGCAAATAAACGAATCATTAAGGCGAAAGGTTTTGTAATAATCCCGATTAACTCAATTGGAGCTAAGATTAATTTTACTGGAACCGGCACTCCTGGCATCCATAACATATGTCCCCAGTAACCTTTGTTTCCTGAGAAATTAATTACGATTAATGCAATTAATGCTAATACAAATGTAACTGCGATATTACCTGTAACGTTAGCTGCACCTGGTAACAATCCTAATAAATTGTTGATCCAAATGAAGAAAAATAACGTTAATAAATAAGGCATAAATTTCGCGTATTTTTTCTCACCAATATTTGGAATCGCTACTTCATCACGAACAAAAATAATAATTGGCTCGATGAATCCTGCGATACCTTTTGGTACCATATTTCCTTTTTTGTAGTTAGATGCAACTGCAGAGAAAACTAAGATTAAAATCACGAAAGAGATTAACATTGATGTTACGTTTTTCGTAATAGAAAAATCTAATGGTTTTTCATTCTCTAAATGAATAGCTCCTTTTTCGTCTACGTGAGGTTTGATTGTACCCTGCGCATCTGTTTTGTAGATTTTTTCGTGGTAATTGATGTAGTAATTTCCGTTACTTTCAACAATCGCTTCATTGTGGTGAAATTTAGAAGACATAAAAACTTGTAAACCATTATCCCATAAAATAACAGGTAATGCAACTCCTACACTTTTTTCTCCTTCTCCCCATAAATGCCAATCGTGCGCATCTGCAATGTGGTGCATGATACCTGGAACTGGGTTAAATGTAGATTCGCCAGATTTCACTTTAGTAGCTTCCTCTTGACTTTTTACTTGCTCACTTTTAATTAACTCCTCAAACGTTTTTGGAAGACTTTCGTGCGGAACTGCTGTAGAGGCAAATCCGAAATTGAAAAGTAATAAAAACGCTAATAACGCTGAAAATTTCATGTATAATTCCTTTGTTTCTAAATTGCGTGCAAAATTATAGTAAATTAACCACTTACCAAAGTCAAATGCTAAAAATCATTAAACTTTTTTTAACTTTAAATTAATTAAGCGAATAAACACTAAAACTTCGGCTAGCAAAATTACAAAATAACTTATAATTAATTGCACAACATTTAATTTAATTTGTTCATTCACAACAATCAATGCTAATACAATTGCCATCTTCGCAATCATCCCTCCCATAAAGGCAAAACCAACATATTCTGGAAATTTTATCTTCACAAAACAACCAACTTGCAAAATCATTAATGTAATTAATCCAATTATTAAATACATTTTTGGAACAATTAGCGGATTTTCGCTAAAATTATAATGCGCAACAATTGCGTAATGAATACCACAAAAAATTGCAACCATTGCAATAAAAAAAAGTGCTAAAAGAATAAATTTCTTAATCATTAAAATTATTTTTTTGGTAATTGCTTCAACATCAAATATAATCCTGCAAAAACTCCCAGCAAAGATAAGCCAGCCGTCCATAATGGCTTCTCTGTTTCCATTTTTTTATCCAAAAATGTTCCTAACCAAGCAAATAACGCAATCGTTACCGCCATCTGTATTCCCATCGCAGAAAATTTTAAATATTGATTTACACCTTCGGACTTTCGTTCTTCTTTCATAAGTTTTATGTAATTTTGCAAAAAATTATTTCGTGGTAAAGATAGGAAACATAGAATTACCAGACTTCCCTTTATTGCTTGCACCAATGGAAGATGTGAGTGATCCGCCATTTCGTCGCCTATGCAAAATGCATGGTGCAGACTTGATGTATACAGAGTTTATTTCATCTGAAGGATTGATTCGTGATGCAATAAAAAGTCGTCAAAAATTAGATATTTTTGATTACGAACGTCCTATTGGTATTCAGATTTTTGGTGGAGATGAAGAAGCCATGGCGATGTCAGCTAAAATTGTCGAGACTGTTCAGCCTGATATTGTTGATATTAACTTTGGATGTCCTGTAAAAAAAGTGGTTTGTAAAGGCGCTGGAGCTGGTGTATTAAAAGATATAGATTTGATGGTACGTTTAACAAAATCTGTTGTTGAAAGTACACATTTACCAGTTACTGTTAAAACGCGTTTGGGTTGGGATTCTGATTCGATTAACATTTATGAAGTTGCAGAACGTTTGCAAGAAACAGGTATCAAAGCCTTGTCAATTCACGGACGTACGCGTACGCAGATGTATAAAGGACAAGCAAATTGGGAACCGATTGCAAAGGTAAAATCGAATCCGAATATTGAGATTCCAATTTTTGGAAATGGAGATATTGATTCGCCACAAAAAGCGATCGAATACAAAGAAAAATACGGTGTTGATGGTGTGATGATTGGTCGTGCGGCGATTGGTTATCCTTGGATTTTCGAGCAAATTAAACATTATCGAGAAACAGGAGAATTGTTACCAGAACCAACAATTGTAGAACGAATGGAAGCGGCTAAAAATCACTTAAATTGGGCGATTGATTGGAAAGGTGAACGTACAGGAATTTTGGAAACACGTATGCATTATACCAATTATTTCAAAGGAATTCCAAATTTTAAACCTTATCGCACAAAGTTAGTTACACAAGATAATTTAGTTGATTTGGAAGCTACTTTCAAAGAAATTGAAGAAGAATTTATTCCAACATTAGAAGAAATTTAATCGTTAGAAATAATTCATCTCTATAAAAAAATCCACCAATTACTTGGTGGATTTTTCATTTAAACTTGAGACTATAATTAATTACAATTATCTACAAGCAACACTTCTTCTGGATTCAGCGTATCATATTTCATCAATACAACTTCGTCCACGTCTGCTCTAGATCGTAAAGTAACTTCATAAACTTCATCATTCACAGGATATTGTATAGTTGCTTTCGGACGTTTAAATGTTCCGCTAGTTTCCACAACAACACCTTCTACGCATTTCCCTGTTTTAGCCAATTGATCTTCTAATTGACTTTTCGAATATTGACTAAATCCGAATGCTGCAAGACCTAAAACTGCAATGACGATATAAAAATATTTTTTCATAGAATTAAAATTTAATGTTTCGTATAGTTTTGTTTGAAACAAATTTAGATTCAATTCTATCGTTATAAAATCCCTATTATTAGCTAATTTTTAGTTTCACGTTTGGTTTTCAGCGCATAAAGTGCAAAAGTTCCCAACCAATGACTTCCCATATAATCATCATTTGAAATATTATTGAACGAATAATTGAAGTGATGATTTGCCCAATCATTCAAATAATTTAACTCTGGTAATTTTGCAGAAATTTGATACAAAGCCGTTGCACGACTAAAATTCAAACCATCCAAATGAACCAATTGCCCATCCGTACGATCCGAAACAATTCCAGGTTTTAGCTCATGTTTTTTATCAAACAATTGTGGTAAAAATGATTTCAACCATTTTTTATATTCATCATGCGGATGAATTTTAGACATCAACAAAGCCTCTTCCAAACAAGCCGAAAGAAAATCTGATCCACTTGGTTCGAAAGCAATATTGCAACTTTTATCTTTTAAATAAAGACGATTTGCATTATCAGTAATCACTTTTTCGAATGTTTTATCATTCACAGAACGTGCATAATCGATCGCTAAGCTCAAACCAAAAGCTGTGTTATCATGCGTACCTGTACGAATTGGATAAACTAATTTCGGCAAATATTCTTTGTATCGAATAATAATCAAATCACTCAAAGGTTTCAGATTTTTTGCCCAAACTTGCGCATCTTTATCTTGCCAATTATTTAATTCCATTTGCAATTGTAACAACCAAGCCCAACCGTATGTACGTTCGAAATTCTTGTTATTTTTATCATTGAAAAAGGCCATTTCAACCGCAACATTTTCTGCTGTAATCAATTGATTTAACTCATTTCTAACCTGATTATTCTGATCCAATTCAGGAAAATCTTTCATCAATTTCACAATCGACCAAAATCCATGCACAGACGAATGCCAATCAAAACATCCATAAAAAATTGGACGCAATTGCTTTGGCGTTTTCAAATCCTGATCACTTCCCAAAACATTTCCTAGTTTATTCGGATACTCAGTCTTGATACAATGCGTTGGTAATTCAAATATTTTTTTGGCTTGATCTAATTGTAATTCTTGCGCAAATGCAGTTGTCGTTAGTAAAGTTGTTAAATAGAGTAATTTTTTCATCAAAATGTTTTTACCAAATTACTAATTTTTATTCGAGTCCAGGAATTTTTTCAATTCTTCTTTTGTTTGTAAACTTTCAGGAAAATTTTTCAGATTTTGTTCAAAAAACTGTTTTGCTAAATCCGTTTTCTTTTGTTTTACCAGATAATTTGCAACATTGTTGATATACGTTTCTGTTGGTTGAAAAGAATAATTCAACTTTCTAGAAATCGATTCAAACGAATCTTTTACCAAATTTGGTTGATTCGGAATCTCTTTAATATTCACACGATAACCATCAAACTGCCAACGTAAATAATCAATCGAGCCAATCATCGGAACCGAACCATGTTCTTCGTCAATATATTGTTTGTAATGATAATTCAACGATTTATTCTTCGAAAATTTCAAACGTTCGTCCACCTTTTTTATGCTTTGATAATGATCGCGTAAATGATTTGTATTTTGACCTTCTCCGACTTGCGTAATCATCAAAAATCGATTCTCGAAAGAATGATTTTCTAAGTTTTGATAAAGATTCAATAATTCTTTGTCATTAAACCAAATACTTGGATCGTGCGCAACATATCCATTGAAAGTTTTGGGGTGATTGTACAAGGTTTTCAACGCAAAATAGCCACCCAAAGAATGTCCAATTAACAAACGAAAATCATTCACACGATAATTTTTCTGCATAAAAGGAAACAATTCAGTTTGAATAAAATTGAGGAAATTAACATCATTCACATGTGTAAAATCTTTTGTTCGATCACCATTTTTATTTGTAATTCCAACAATAATCGATTCGGGCATTTCCGGATAAAAACCAGATTGAAATTTAGAAACTACGCCTGTTAAAAATGTAAAATTAGATTCGGCATCTAACACATAAATCACTGGATAATTTACTTTTTGAAGTTTATTATTGGTATACGACTCGGGAAGATTCACCCAAATTTCTCGTTCAGTATTTAAGATTTTAGAATTTATTTTTTGGATTTCACCAATTGTTAATTTCTCTTGCGAAAAACCGATTTGCGAGAAAATCAAACAAAATAAAAGTAGGAATTTTTTCATGTATAAAATTTTCCTAAAATTAACTATTTAGAATCATTCTACACAAATAATTTTGGACAGAAAAAACGACCTCATCAAGAAGTCGTTTTTCTATATAATTTGTCTTTTTTTAACTAAAAATATTCCATTTCAAGCCAAGTTGAAATTTGAAATCTCGGTACGGAACATTTGGCGCTGCAAAATAATCAGGTTCTTTTGTCAACGACGCATTGATATGCTCACCACGAATGTAAAAACGCATATTACGAACCTTGAAATTGATAAAAACATCCAAAATAGGATAACCACCAATCTCTTGTATACTTGCTGGATCTTGCAATGCAAATTCGTTCAAAATTGGGATGTAACGCAAACCATTGTATTTCGTAAAATATGTTGCATTAATACCAGCTTGTAATTGAGCATTCTTGTTGAATAATTCTCCTTGCCAATACAATGTTTCACGAATTAAGAAATCTGGCAAAGGCATATATTCTTCGTTTTTCGTTACTTTTTGATATTGCGCTGTCGAAACCAAATTAATCTTTCCGAAACGTAAATGATTTTCACCTTTTATCTTGAAATAATTAATATTATCCGTCAATTGTTTATAAACCAACAATTCGTTTAAATATACTTTATTGTCAATATTATAAATTGAGGCTTCTAAGGTTGTATTAACTTTATCTAACTTTAACTTTGCAAAAATATTTTGAACATTTTCTGTTTCAAATTTATTAACGTAATTAAAATTATTAAAGAAACTTTGATTGTAAACTGCATTCAACGAAGGAAGTTTTGACTGAATAACCGCTCCAGCACTCAATGTATAACCTTCTATCGGCGTCACATCTAAAACCGCATCTACATTGTAAACACTTTTGTAATTATCAGATTGCAGATATTCAACATTTCCGTAAAGTTTCAATTTTTCATTCCAATCAAAATCCACTTTTCCAACAACTCCAAAAAGATTTTCCTCTATTTGCTTTGGAACTGCAACAATCGTCATGGCTTGATCAGCAAAAACGCGCAAATTCTGGAATTTAACACCAGCCTCTATCTTCACACGATCTGTCCACTGAAAACCAGCAGTTGTCGTATTGGATAAATCTGTAAAACTCTTTTTACTTCTATAATCCATTCCTGTAATAATCGGTGTAGAATATAAAGTTCCGTTTGGTGACGTATCCTCGTAGCGATATTTTTGTTTTTCATACGAAAATTTATTCTTCAATTCAATTGGATTATAAAAAGTCGAATCTTTTTCATTCATTTTTTTTAAGATTCCGTACGAAGCATTCAATTCAATTCGACGTGCATCAAATTCAGATTTTGCTGTCTGCGAATTCACGGGAATATTACGAACATTTGTCATTCTGCGATCATCTTGCAAAATAAAATCGTTGATATCTTCTATTCCACCGTTCTCATTATTTTTCAGATTTTGTGCTGCATAGTTCCACCACAATTTGAAACGTTCCGATTTTGTTTTATAATTTGATGAAAAAACAAAGGTATTATTCTGCGCTTTTTCATGACGATAACGACCTTCAGAAATTAATCCACGATAATGAAACGTATAATTGAATTGCTTGTTGAAATTATGCGAAAATGTTGAAGACAAAAAGTTACCTTCTTTAACACCATTCTCGTAAATAAACTCGGTATATGGCGTTTTGACATCATAATATTTGATATCATTTGCATAATAATAATTGTATTTTTTACCAGTTGGTAACATCGACGGATTGAATGGCGTATTTTGATACTCCAAATCCACCACTACACCACCAACATTCGGAAAAAATAATTTTCCGAACGCATCATTGCGAATAAAATTTTGATTATAATAGTTTTTGATACTTAATGTCGTATCCAAAACCTCTGGTTTTCTGCCATTTGTCCAAAACTTATAATCGTCTATTTTGGTTTTATAATATGTAACCGAATCATTTGTTGATGATCCTTTTAATGGTTTTAAAACTTTTATTGAATCCTCCTGAGCTTGCGCTACAACAGCTCCTAATAAAAATAAACCAATGATTGTTTTTTTCATCCTGTTGAATAAATCCTTACAAAAGTAATCTAAAATTGAGAGATACAAAAAAACCCACTTATTTCTAAGTGGGTTAAATATTTTATAAATCTTTCTTAAAAAGTGAAAGTTGTTCCGTCAGCGCCGTCTTTTAGTTGGATACCTAATGCACTTAATTCATCACGAATTTGATCTGATAATGCCCAATTTTTATCTACACGTGCCTGATTACGCATTTCGATTAGCATTTTTACAACACCATCTAATTTATCTGAACTTTCGTTTGCAGCTTCTGTATCCAAACCTAAAACATCATGAACAAAACCATTCATAATTGCTTTTAAACGTTCTAAATCTTCTGCTATAATATTCTCGAAACTATCTTTGATTGAATTAATCATTTTCACTGCATCAAATAAATGTGCGATCAATATCGGCGTATTGAAATCATCATCCATTGCGGTATATAATTTCGTTTCTAATTCATCAATATTAACGGTAGATGTTTTCTTTGGCGTAATTGTTTCTAATGTTTTTAATGCTTCAACCAAACGATTATATCCCTTTTCGGAAGCTAACATTGCATCATTCGAAATATCTAAAACACTGCGATAATGCGCTTGTAAGAAACAAAAACGTACAACAGCTGGATGAAATGGTTTTTCGAAGAAATCATTTTCACCATTCACTAATTGCATAGGTAAAATGTAATTTCCAGTCGATTTACTCATACGCTGACCATTCATCGTCAACATATTCGCATGCATCCAATATTTTACTGGTTCGTGACCATTAGAACCTTTTGCTTGCGCAATTTCACATTCGTGGTGAGGGAATTTAAGATCCATTCCTCCTCCGTGAATATCAAAATAATCTCCAAGATATTTTGTGCTCATCACTGTACATTCTAAGTGCCAACCAGGGAAACCATCTCCCCAAGGAGAAGCCCAACGCATAATGTGAGCAGGCGAAGCGTTTTTCCAAAGTGCAAAATCCACTGGATTCTTTTTCTCTCCTTGCCCGTCTAAATCTCTTGTATTATTGATTAATTCTTCGATGTTACGGTTACTCAATTCACCATAATCAAGTCCTTTTTTGTTGTAAGCTTCCACATCAAAATAAACTGATCCGTTTACTTCATAAGCAAATCCTAAATCAATTAATTTTTCTGCTAAAGCAATTTGTTCTAAAATATGACCTGTCGCTGTAGGCTCGATTGTTGGAGGTAGTAAATTAAATTTTTCTAAAACTTTATGAAAATCAACTGTATACTTCTGTACGATTTCCATTGGTTCTAATTTCTCTAATTTAGATTGTTTTACAAAACGATCATTTTCTACATTTCCATCATCCGTTAAATGTCCAGCATCAGTAATATTACGAACGTAACGAACTTTGTAACCCAAAAATTTTAGGTAACGATAAATCATATCAAACGACATAAACGTACGTACATTTCCAAGATGCACATTACTGTAAACGGTAGGTCCACAAACATACATTCCAACATTATCTTGATTAATTGGTTTGAACGTTTCTTTCTGTCCCGTTAAGGAATTATGTAATTTTAATTGATTTTCTTTTACCATTTTATAGGATTTATAATTTAAACATTGAAAGGAGTTTTCATTCCGATGTACGAAATAAACTCTTTTCTTAATTGCTCACTTTCTTTAAAAGCTCCACCAAATTCAGCTGTTACAGTACTTGATTCGATATCTTTAATTCCGCGCGAATTTACACACAAATGTTTCGCATCAATAATACATGCAACATCATCAGTTCCCAAAGCTTCTTGCATTGCTTTCACAATTTGCATTGTCAAACGCTCTTGTACCTGCGGACGTTTTGCATAATATTCTACAATACGATTCATTTTAGACAAACCGATTACTTTCCCTTTCGAGATGTAACCAACATGTGCACGTCCAACGATTGGTAAAAAGTGATGCTCGCAAGTCGAATAAACCACGATATCCTTTTCAACCAACATTTGATTGTAGTTATATTTATTTTCGAAAGTTGACATTCCAGGCTTACGCTCTGGCAATAAACCACCAAAAATCTCTTTTACGAACATTTTCGCAACACGTTTTGGCGTTCCTTTCAAACTATCATCTGTTAAATCTAAGCCTAAAGTTTCCATGATGTTACGGAAATCCGCTTCTATCTTTTCCACTTTTTCTTCAGCAGACAACTCAAATGCATCAGCTCTCAAAGGCGTTTCTAAGTTTGCTGACATATGGTCGTCCCCCATTTCGTCATGAAGATGTTTATCACACATTACATAAAAATTTTAGCAAATTTATAAAAGATAGTGTTATAAAACCTTATCAAAACTCAATTATTCCAACTGAAATGATTTCTATTATTTATTGAACCGATGAAAAGATTATCTTTGAAGTATCACAAATTCGAAAAAATGATCAAGAAAACTTACGGCATCGATTTTCTTTCGTTCGAGGACTACAAAGGAATCAAAGAAGGAAACATCGAAATTGAACTTAATGAAGCAAGTAAACAACAAATCTTAAAATCTCAACAAAATGTTGCTAAAATAGTCGCTTCTGGGCAAACAGTGTATGGAATAAATACTGGTTTTGGTCCACTTTGCGATACTAAAATTTCGGAAGAAGAAACACGTCAACTTCAACACAATTTATTAATCAGTCATGCGGTTGGTGTTGGAAATCCAATCAAGAAAGAAATTTCTAAAACCATGTTAATTGCAAAAGCACATGCTTTATCAAAAGGATATTCTGGTGTGACTTTAGAAGTTGTGGAACGAATTTTATTAATGGTCGAAAAAGATATTATTCCTGTTGTTCCAGAAAAAGGATCTGTTGGAGCATCTGGAGATTTAGCGCCTTTATCACATTTATTTTTACCATTAATTGGTGAAGGAAAAGTTTGGGATGGCGATACAATTATTTCGACAAAAGAAGCATTAGCTAAACACAACTTACAACCTTTACATCTTTCTGCGAAAGAAGGTTTAGGATTAATCAACGGAACACAATTCATTTTATCTCATGCTTTAAATGGTTTAGAAAAATTTGAATATTTATTGAATTTAGCTGACGTTGCAGGCGCTTTATCATTAGAAGCTTACGAAGGTTCTCCTCGTCCATTCGAAGAAGAATTGCACCAAGTTCGTCCATTCAAAGGAACATTATTGGTTGCAGAACGCATGCGAAATTTATTGAAAGGCTCTGAAATTGCTTTCTCTCACGCAGATTGTGGTCGTGTACAAGATCCATATTCATTACGTTGTATGCCTCAAGTTCATGGCGCATCACGAAATGCTTTTTTCCATTTACAAGAATTAGCAGAAATCGAATTAAATTCTGTTACCGATAATCCAATCGTTGTTTCGGATGAAGAAGCTATTTCTGGTGGAAACTTCCACGGACAACCATTAGCAATGGTGTTAGATTACGCAACAATTGCCGCTTCAGAATTAGGAAACATTTCAGATCGTCGTCAATATTTATTAATCGAAGGAAAATATGGTTTACCAAAATTATTAACAGAAAGTTCTGGTTTAAATTCTGGTTTCATGATTCCTCAATATACATCTGCTGCGCTTTGTACAGAAAACAAAACATTGTGTTTCCCTGCATCGGCAGATAGTATTCCGACTTCTTTGGGACAAGAAGATCATGTTTCGATGGGAAGTATTTCTGGACGAAAATTCAACCAAGTTTTAGACAATGTAGAACGTATTTTAGCAATCGAATTAATGTACGCTTGTCAAGGTTTAGAATTTAGAAGACCACGTAAAACAAGTGCATTCTTAGAAGAAGTTTTCGCAAAAGTTCGTTCGGTATGTCCTAAATTAGAAGACGATCGTTTGATTGGAGATGACATCAACAATATTATTGATTTGTTGCAAACAGATGATTTCAAAAAATTAATATTAAGTTTTTAAATTATCCTTTTCATCCAGAATTTGTCGAAGGATAAACTATTAATAATATAGAAAACTACTATATATAGAAGACTCTTCGACAGGCTCAGAATGACAATTACAACAACGACAATCAAGTAAATATCATTCCAAATAAATGGAGGAATTTAAAAAAATATAATGTGTTCCTGAAACAAGTTCAGGATGACTTAACGATTAGTCAAGTTGAATTCATTTCAACTTCGCATCAAATTAAAATGTAATATGCTAAAATTCGATAAAAAATCATTCGTCCATTTGTTGGTGATATTTTAGTCGTGATTTTTATTTACTATTTTATCAAAGCATTTATCAACACAAAAGCAATTAACATTGCAATTTTTACATTGACTTTTTCTTTTGTTGTAGAAATTTTACAATATTTCAATTTTGTAGAAATAATTGGTTTAGGACATAATAAAGCAGCTCGAATAATTATCGGAACATTTTTTTCTTGGATTGATTTACTATGTTATTTCATCGGATTTGTTCTATTATTTTTTATTGATAAAGATTTGAAGAAAAAAAATGTAATTTGAACGAGATTTCTCAACAAGCTCAGAATGACAACAAAAAATCGTAAAACTTATAACGTTTAACCTAAAACATAAAACACAAAAAAAATGACTTTTCAAGAACAAATAAAACAAGGTATTCCTTCTGTTTTGCCTCAAAAAAAAGACAGAGATCCTAACGTAAGTCACGCACCAAAACGTAAAGAAATATTATCGGAAGACGAAAAAAAGTTAGCATTGAAAAATGCATTGCGTTATTTCGAGCCAAAAGATCATGCTGAATTAATTCCAGAATTTAAACAAGAATTGGAAAATTTTGGACGTATTTACATGTATCGTTTGATGCCTGATTATAAAATTTTCGCTCGACCAATTACAGATTACCCAGGAAATTCAGAACAAGCAAAAGCAATTCAGTTAATGATTCAAAATAACTTGGATCACGCAGTTGCACAACATCCTGAAGAGTTGATTACTTACGGAGGAAATGGCGCAGTTTTCCAGAACTGGGCGCAATATTTATTAACAATGAAATATTTGTCTGAAATGACAGACGAACAAACATTGGTGATGTATTCTGGTCATCCGATGGGTTTATTTCCTTCTCACAAAAACGCTCCACGTGTTGTTGTAACGAATGGAATGGTAATTCCGAATTATTCGAAACCAGATGATTGGGAAAAAATGAATGCTTTAGGCGTTTCTCAATACGGACAAATGACAGCTGGAAGTTATATGTACATTGGTCCGCAAGGAATTGTACATGGAACTACTATCACAGTTTTAAACGGATCTCGTAAAATAGATGATAACGGAACAGCAGGAAAATTATTTGTTACGGCTGGTTTAGGCGGAATGTCAGGTGCGCAACCAAAAGCGGGAAATATAGCAGGTGTTGTTTCTGTTACTGCCGAAGTGAATCCTGCTGCGACATACAAACGTCATGAACAAGGTTGGGTGGACGAAGTAATTACAGATTTAGATAAATTGGTTGCTCGTGTTCGCGAAGCCAAAGAAAATAAAGAAGTTGTTTCCATTGCTTATGATGGAAATGTAGTGGATGTTTGGGAAAAATTTGATCAAGAAAATGTTTACGTTGACTTAGGATCAGATCAAACCTCTTTGCATAATCCATGGGCTGGCGGTTATTATCCTGTTGGATTATCATTTGATGAAGCCAACGATATGATGGCAAACAATCCTGAATTATTCAAAGAAAAAGTTCAAGAATCGCTGCGTCGTCATGCAGATTCTGTAAATAAACACACAGCAAAAGGAACGTATTTCTTCGATTATGGAAATGCCTTTTTATTAGAAGCTTCTCGAGCTGGTGCAGATGTAATGGCAGAAAACGAAATTGATTTCAAATATCCATCTTATGTACAAGATATTATGGGACCAATGTGTTTCGATTTTGGATTTGGACCTTTCCGTTGGGTTTGTACTTCAGGAAAACCAGAAGATTTACAAACAACAGATGAAATTGCTTGTCAAGTTTTAGAAGAAATCATGCAACATTCTCCAAAGGAAATTCAGCAACAAATGCAAGATAATATCACATGGATAAAAGGTGCACAAGAAAACAAATTAGTTGTAGGTTCGCAAGCTCGTATTTTATATGCAGATGCAGAAGGACGAATTAAAATTGCGAAAGCGTTTAACGATGCAATTGCGAAAGGTGAAATCGGACCAGTTGTTTTAGGTCGTGATCATCATGATGTTTCTGGAACAGATTCTCCATTCCGCGAAACTTCTAATATTTACGATGGTTCAAAATTCACAGCAGATATGGCGATTCACAATGTTATTGGAGATAGTTTCCGTGGCGCAACTTGGGTTTCTATTCACAACGGTGGCGGCGTTGGTTGGGGAGAAGTTATTAACGGTGGATTCGGAATGTTATTAGATGGATCTTCCGATGCTGAAAATCGTTTAAAATCAATGTTACATTGGGATGTGAACAACGGAATTGCTCGTAGATCTTGGGCAAGAAACGAAGAAGCTATTTTTGCTATAAAACGTGCAATGGAAGATGAACCTTTGTTAAAGGTTACATTACCAAATATAGTGGATGAAGAATTATTGTAAATAATATATCAAATTAAAAAAGCATCTCAATTGAGATGCTTTTTTAATTATTATTTCTCTACTTCATTATTTTGACTCATCTGATTAATTTTATCAATTTTCTCTTGAAGTTCTTTTGGAGTAAGTACTTTTTTAGGAATTAATTTAATAAAATCTGTAGACTTTTTCTCTTGACTAATCTCTTTCAAAAAATATCTTTTTTCCATCTTTCCACCACCCTCTTCAACTTTTTTAAACTTCTTAAATAATTCTACTACAACAAAGTTTTTGAACTGAAAATAATAAGGGCTTACCGTAATTCCATTCATTTTTGCTAACCAGATTTCGTAGTAAAACTCATCATTTTCGAAGATAAATTTCTTAGCTTGTAAACCTAAAATTTCTTTCATTTCCTTTGTAGGTTTCAAACCTTCTATCTTAATAGAATCCACCACATACGTATCACCATATTCAGCAAACTCATATGATTTATTATGTTCAAAATCGTTTAGTAACCAATTTGGTTCTGGATAAATTCGAACCGCATCATTCTGAGAGTTCTTTACTTTCTCTATTAATTTGACAAAAGAATAATTTTTAGAAGCTAACACTTCAAACTCATAAGATTCATTAAACGCGTTTACTATTTCTGGCAAAAAGTCTTTTGGTGTATTTTTCTTCATTTCATCATTGAAAATTGTTTCTTGGTGGATATCATACAAAAAACGATACGTATTTTCTTGTCCAAATAAATAAAAACTAATTCCAAAAAGAATGATGAATAAATGTTTTCTCATATTACTATTAATTTCCAAACAATTATATAAATAATAAGTATTTAACTCTTATAACAAAATCACAACTATGTATTAAAGTTTTAAATATAAATTTAACATTCAATCAATAATAAAAATTTACAAAACATTATTAATCTATGTTAATTAATACGTTACCAACTTCTTAACCTACATCAATATAATCAACTATTTAGCTTCGTAAATTTGTATAACAAAAATAAAAACATATAAAAAAATCATTATGAATACAAAAAAAATAGAAGCAGTAATTGCGCCAAGAGAGCCACATTTTGTAGGAGACGGTTTTAGAGTTCATAACTTCATTCCAAGTGGATATCATTTAGATATGAGAAGAATGGATCCATTTATTATGTTAGATTACAATTCAAAATTTCATTTTCCAGCAACAGACAAACCAAAAGGTGTTGGTGTGCATCCACACCGTGGTTTCGAAACGGTTACTATTGCTTATCAAGGAAGCGTTTCTCATCATGATAGTTCTGGTGGAGGAGGAACAATTCATCAAGGAGATGTACAATGGATGACAGCAGCTTCTGGTGTTTTACACAAAGAATATCATGCAGAAGAATTTTATAAACAAGGTGGAATTTTTCAAATGGTTCAATTATGGGTAAACCTTCCTGCAAAGGATAAAATGAGCACTCCAAAATATCAGGCGATCGAACATAAAGATATTCCTACTGTAGAAGTTGAAAATGGTTTTATCGAAGTTATTGCTGGGGAATACAACCAAACAAAAGGTGCTGCATCTACCTTTTCTCCTGTTAATATGCTGAATGCAAAATTGAATGAAGGCGGAAAAGCGAATTTTAGTTTTCCTGCAAATTACAATACCGTTTTATTGGTTATTGAAGGTGAGGTGAAAGTAAATGAACAAGAAATTGTTCCAACAGATCATTTATTATTATTTACTAACGAAGGAGAAGATTTTACAATCGAAGCAACTGAAAATAGCATTGTACTAATTTTGAGTGGAGAACCTCTAAATGAACCAATCGCTTCTTATGGTCCTTTTGTGATGAATACACAAGAGCAAATTCGCGAAGCTTTTGAGGATTTTAATAACGGAAAATTTGGTACTTTAGAAGATTAATAAACAACTTCAAAAATAAAACTGATGGAAATTAAACAAATTGATGATAAAAAAAATGGAGCTTTTGTCGTTTTAGATGGCGATAAAAAAGCTGGAGAAATGACATATGTTTGGGCTGGTGATGATAAAATTATTATCGATCATACAGAAGTTGACGAAGCTTATGGCGGACAAGGTTTAGGAAAAAAAGCTTTATTAGCCTTGGTTGAATGGACAAGAAATAATAATATAAAAGTAATTCCTTTATGTCCTTTCGCAAAAGCGCAGTTTGATAAAAATCCAGAAATTAAAGACGTTTTATCATAAAGTTTTCTCTTAAAAATACAAAAGGAACTCGAATCGAGTTCCTTTTGTATTTCTTAATATCCCACTGCTTTGTCATCTCCTCTTGGATCTGCACCAGCTTGATATGTTCCGTTAGTGTTGACCAAAATTCCTTCCACACGCCCGTAAGGTTTACGTTCTTTCAATGTATAACCTTTTTGTTTTAACGATTCACGAACGTTTTCTGAAATTGCATTTGGCTCATAATCGATTTGGTCTGGCAACCATTGATGATGAAATCTTGGTGCTGCAACAGCTTCTTGCATCGTCATTCCGAAATCAACAACATTCAAGATGGCTTGAAAAACTGACGTTATAATTGTAGAGCCACCTGGCGTTCCCACAACCATAAACAATTTACCATCTTTCTCTAAAATAGAAGGCGTCATCGAACTTAACATTCTTTTCGAAGGTTCAATCGCATTAGCTTTTCCTCCAACTAAACCATATAAATTTGGTGTACCTGGTTTTACAGAAAAATCATCCATTTCATCATTCAACAAAAATCCTGCACCTTCTACTACAACCAAAGATCCATAGGAATTATTCAAAGTAGTCGTTACAGAAGCCGCATTTCCATCTTTGTCAACAATTACATAATGCGTTGTTTCCATTGACTCTTTACCAATTATTTCTCCCGCTTTAATTGCTGAACTTGGTGTTGCTTTATCAAACGAAAAATCTTTCATTCGATTTACATTATAACTTTTATCCAACAATTGTTTTTGCGGAACTTTTATAAAATCTGGATCACCTAAATGCTCTGCGCGATCAGCATAAACGCGACGCTCTGCTTCTACCATCACTTGAATTGTAGAATCTGCTTGAAATCCCCATTTGTTGATTGGATAATCTTCGATTGATTGAAATAACGAAACCAATGCAATTCCTCCACTTGAAGGCGGCGGCATCGAAATTACTTTAAGACCTTTATAATTTCCCGAAACTGGCGTTCTCCAAACCGATTGATATTGTTTTAAATCTTCGTGCGAAATAATTCCGTTTCCGCGTTTCATTTCTTTCACTATTAAATCAGCCGTTTTTCCTTCATAAAAACCAGCACGACCTTTTTGTTGAATTAATTTTAATGTATTTGCTAATTCTTTTTGAACCAACAAATCTCCTTCTTTCCAAGATGATTTAGAGGTTAAAGCATTCGTTTTTGAATTATATTTTACAAAATCATTATGCTTATTTGTCAGTTCGCTCGCTTGTTGTTTTGTTATTTTAAATCCTTTTTGAGCTAAACTAATAGCCGGCTGAACTAATTCTTTCCAATTTAATTTCCCATATTTTTCGTGCGCTTTCACCATTCCATCTACAGTTCCAGGTACTCCTGCAGCAAATTGTCCATACAAACTAAGATCAGTAATTGCATTGCCATTTTTGTCCCAATACATATCTTCACTTGCTTTTAAAGGTGCTTTTTCACGATAATCTAACGCATCTGTTTTTCCTTTTGCATCACGATAAACCAAAAATCCACCGCCACCAATATTTCCTGCATTTGGATAAACAACCGCCAACGCAAACTGAACTGCAATAGCAGCATCAATCGCATTTCCACCTTTTTTCAGAATTTCAACTCCAACTTTTGAAGCTTCGGGATGAGCTGTTACAACAGCTCCATTTTTGTAAGATTCTTGCGCATTCAACTGAATAATCGCGAAGAATGAAACTATAATAAATGATATTTTTTTCATAAAATCGATTTAAACAAAATACCAAACCTTCATCAATTACGACAAAGATTTGGTAAAACATATAAACTATTTAAATTATAAACTTAATGATAAACGAGCGAAAGCAAAACGTCCTCCAGTTCCGAATTGTTGTCCAGTACGTGAATACACGAAATATCCTGCTCCTCTATTTCCTCCAATTTTCGTTTCATCAGGATAGATATCAAACAAATTATTTGCACCAATTGTTAACGAAATATTTTTGTTGAAAGCATAACCAAAACTCAAATCTGTTACAACTTTTCCGCTAAATGTTTGCGAATCTGCCACCGTATTTGTCGCTGCATCAACTTCTCCAAAATACACGTTTCTTAAGTAAACATTCCATTTATCCAATGAATAATTCAAGGATAAATTAATTTTTGTACGAGGTATAGCCGATTCTAAATAAATACGACTTGAACGATCAAAATAAGTAGACTCTTTTCCTTTCAATAAATCGGAAGCATGTACATCGCCTACAACATTTGTCTTGCTAAAAGTCGCCGATAAATCTCCACGTAATTTTCCTGCTCCCAAACGATCTTGATACGTCAAAACAACATCTATTCCTTTCGTTTCGGTATCAATTGCATTTGCGAAGAAACGAGCCGAAGTTGCATTTGCTTGTTGCAATAATTCGTAAATCTCTTTGTCTTGAGCTGATGCATTTGCTGCATTACTTCCTGTGAAAGATCCTGTGTAAATGATTCGGTCATCAATTCTAATGAAATATCCGTCAACACTCAATTTGAATTTTCCCCAATTTGCCGTAGCTCCAGCCGAAACTGATTTCGATTTTTCTTCGTTCAATTGAGGAATTCCTAATAATTTTGCAGCACGACTATCATTTGTAAAAGTTCCTGAATTAGAAATTGCTCCATCTAAGAATAAACTTGATGTTGCACTAAAATATAATTGATGTAAAGATGGCGCTCTAAATCCTGTACTTGCTGCGGCTCTCAACACATAGTTTCCTAATTTGTATCGAGTCGAAATTTTTCCATTTAATGTTGAACCAAAATCTGAATAATCTTCATAACGTAACGCAGCAGCCACTAAGAAATCTTTCGTAAAATTAAATTCAGTATCTAAATACGCCGCAACAGAATGACGATTTGCATTGACTTCATTCGCTGGTAAAAATCCTGGAAAAGCTTGCGCTCCACCTGCTAAAGCAGTACCATTTACAGCGAATAATGTATTGATATTTCCATTAAAATCTTGTACATAAATTGGCTTTCCATTTCCGTCTACACCAATTTGACGAACTTTACCATAATTCGCATAAGATGACTCTTCACCTCCTACAATTTGATAATTTTCATAACGAAATTCTGCACCAAAAGCGACATTAATTCCAGCTAAAACATCATCAAAGAAACGCGTAAAATCTAGGTTGGTTGTATTCTGCGTAAAACGATATCCACCAGCTTCAAAAGATGTTGGTGAAGATTCTTTCATCGATGCGTTAACTGTATTTTTTACTCCAAAATCGATGGTATTATTTCCGTATGTGTTCGAAAAATCAACTTTCCAACCGTTAATTTCACTACGAATTCCCGCTGCTAAAGAGCGATCGTAATTATTGGTTTGAATCAATGGTAAAAATCCATTTGGATAAATTGACGCAACAGTTTGATGCAACTGAGCAGGCTGACGACGAAAGGCTGCTGATTCTCCTAAACGATAATTTAATCCTCCAAATGCATAAATTTCGGTTTTATCTGAAACTGGGAAAAGTGAATTAATAAAAATCGCACCTCCTTCATTTTTTGATTGTCCAATACGCGAAACATAATCAGCACGCGTTTCTCCACGGCGGGCTAATTCCTCCTCTGTAATATCTTTTCCAGTTGGATTTGGATATAAATCTGGTCGATTATAATCTGAAAAAATTGTTCCTGTAAATTCTTTTTGACGATTGAATGGTTGACGCTTGTCGTAAGAACCTGCAACATTTACAAATCCTCCTTTTTCTCCAACTTTTACACCATAATTCACATTCGCTTGTAAAGTTTCGCCATCAAAATTATCTTCTGCATTTTTCGAAAGATTTCCTCCATACGAAATTGACGCGCGTAGTTTATCTGTCGAATCTTCCAAGACAATATTAATCACACCTGCAATCGCATCAGAACCATATTGAGCCGCGGCTCCATCTCGAAGAATTTCAATTCGTTTAATTGCAGAAGTTGGTATTGCATTCAAATCTGTACCGACAGAACCTTTACCAAACGAACCATTAATATTAACCAATGATGTTGTATGACGACGTTTTCCATTAATCAAAACTAATACTTGATCTGGTCCTAAACCGCGCAAAGAAGCAGGATCTATATGATCTGTTCCGTCAGAAATAACTTGCGTATTCGAGCTAAAAGATGGTGCTACATAATTTAAGATTTGATTTAACGAAACTTGTCCTACATCTTTTGTAACCTCTTTAATATCTATCACATCAACTGGTGTTGAAGAATCTAATTGTGTACGTCCGACTGCGCGCGAACCAATTAAAACAACTTCGCTAAGATCAGTCTCCGAATTGATTGATTGTAAAAAGAAATCTAAAGAAACTTCATTTTCATCAAGCACATTAATCGTTTGCGTCGTTGTTGTCTCACCTATTTTTGAAACAATAATTTCATACTTCCCTGGTTCTAACGTTAGTTGATATAAACCATCTACATCTGTTGTTGTCGTGATATTCGTTCCTTTTACATTAACCGTTGCTTGATCGATTGGTCCATTTACATCTTCAACCATACCTGTGACTTTGGTTTGGGCAAATAAAAATGTTCCACCAAAAAGAGCAGTGAGAAAAAATATTTTTTTGAGTGAGTATAATTTCTTGTTCATATTTACAATTTTAAAGTCTAGCAAATTTATAGACTTTATAGAATATAAAACAAGTCGTTTTTAAATAAAATAAAAGAAAACTTTAAATTAATGTTAAACAAAAAATCTATTCTAAAAATACAATTAATAACAGAATATAATTCTATATAATAAGTAGAGTATTGATTTTTATTAAATAAAATTTCATAAAAAAAGGAGCTCAAATTGAGCTCCTTTTAAAATATTTGTTGAGAATTGATTATTTCAATTTCTTTTTAACCTCTACAGTTTCGTAAGCTTCGATAATGTCACCTACTTGAATATCGTTGAAGTTTTTGATGTTAAGACCACATTCGTAACCTTTACTAACTTCTTTCACATCATCTTTGAAACGTTTCAATGAAGCTAATTCACCATCGTGGATCACAACTCCGTCACGAATGATACGAATACTAGAGTTTCTGTAAACTTTACCGTCTAAGACCATACATCCAGCAATAGTACCAACTTTCGTTACTTTAAATGTTTCACGAACCTCAATATTACCTGTTACTTGCTCTTTCAACTCTGGAGATAACATTCCTTCCATCGCTTCTTTGATCTCTTCGATCGCAGCATAGATAATTGAGTAAGTTCTAATTTCAACTTCTTCTTTTTCTGCAATATCACGAGCAGATCCACCAGGACGAACATTAAATCCGATAATAATCGCATCTGAAGCAGAAGCTAATAATACGTCAGATTCTGTAATTTGTCCAACTCCTTTGTGTAAGATGTTAACAATAATTTCTTCTGTCGAAAGTTTTTGTAAAGAGTCTGTCAATGCTTCTACAGAACCATCCACGTCCCCTTTCAAGATAATATTCAACTCTTTGAAGTCTCCTAAAGCAATACGACGTCCAATCTCATCAAGTGTAATATGTTTTTGTGTACGAATAGTTTGCTCACGTTGTAATTGATCTCTACGAGTTGCAATTTGTTTCGCTTCGCGTTCATCTTCGTAAACTTTGAACTTATCACCTGCTGTTGGCGCACCCGCTAATCCTAATATTGTAACTGGTGTTGATGGTCCAGCTACTTTGATATTGTTACCACGCTCATCTAACATTGCACGAACTTTACCATGGTGAGATCCTGCTAATACATAATCTCCGATGTGTAATGTACCTGTTTGTACGATAATTGTCGAAACATATCCACGTCCTTTGTCTAATGCAGCTTCTACAACTGTACCAGATGCTTTACGTTTTGGATTCGCTTTAAGGTCTAATACCTCAGCTTCTAATAATACTTTTTCTAATAAATCTTCTACTCCTAAACCAGATTTAGCCGAGATTTCTTGAGATTGGTAAGTACCACCCCAGTCTTCAACTAATAAGTTCATTTGAGCTAATTGCTCTTTTACTTTTTCTGGGTTAGCTGCTGGTTTATCAACTTTATTGATAGCGAATACCATTGGTACTCCAGCTGCTTGAGCATGAGAAATTGCTTCACGTGTTTGTGGCATGATTTGATCATCGGCCGCAATTACAATAATTGCAATATCCGTTACCTGAGCACCACGAGCACGCATCGCTGTAAAGGCCTCGTGACCTGGTGTATCTAAGAACGCTACACGCTTACCACTTGGCAATGTTACGTTATACGCACCAATGTGTTGTGTAATACCTCCAGACTCACCAGCAATTACGTTTGCTTTACGAATATAATCTAATAAAGATGTTTTACCATGGTCAACGTGTCCCATTACAGTTACGATTGGCGCACGAGTTACTAAATCTTCTTCGTTATCGATTTCTTCTTCTTCAGTTGAGATTTCTTCTTCAGCATTAGCAAATACTGCTTCGAATCCGAAATCATCTGCAACTAATTGAATTGTATCCGCTTCAAGACGTTGGTTCATGGTAACCATGATTCCCAATGACATACATGCAGAGATAACTTCTGTAACAGAAACATCCATTAACGAAGCTAATTCGTTAACCGTTACAAATTCTGTTACATGTAAAGTTTTGTCCATGTCTATTGCTTCTTGCTCTTGCTCAGCAAACTCACGACGCTCTTTACGTTTGTCTCTTCTGTGTTTAGCCCCTTTAGATCCTTTTCCTTTATTAGTAAGTTTATCTAAAGTGTCTTTAATTTGTTTTTTAACATCTTCGTCAGAAAGTTCTACTTGAGGAACTCTTGGTCCACGATTGTTTCCACCTCTAAAGTTTCCACCACCTTGACGATTGCCGCCTTGACCTCCTGGGCGATTTCCTCCTTGTCCTTGACCTCCTTGACGGTTGTTATTATTTCCTCCTCCATGGTTGTTATTACCACCTTGGCGGTTATTATTATTTCCTCCGTGGTTATTGTTACCACCTTGACGATTATTATTGTTTCCTCCGTTTTCTCCAGCTTTTGCTACATCTTCTGGTTTAACGTTTTTCTGGATACGTTTGCGCTTTTTCTTGTCAGCAGCGTTATTAGCACCTTTTTGATTCCCTTTTTTATCGTCAGTTTTTTTCTTATCAAATTTAGATAAGTCAATCTTTGCACCTGTAAAATTAGGTCCATCTAATTTTGTGTAGACAGTTTCAATTTTTTGAGGTTCAACTGCTGCTACTTCTTCAATTTCTTCTTTCTTCACTTCAGGCTTCGCTTCCGTTTTTATTTCAGGCTTTCTAACCTCTTCCACCTTTTTAGGTTCTTCTTTCTTCACCTCTTTTTTAACTTCCGCCTTCGGTGCTTCCGCCTTTTTAGGTTCTGCTTGCTCTTTTTTAGGAGCTGGAGAATCTTGCTTTTTAGGTTTACCTGTATTATTTATTTTATCAAGATCAATAACTTTTATCACTTTCGGTCCTTTCGGTTCCTCTTTTGATTCAGTTTTAGGTTCAGCTTTTGGTGCCTCCTCTTTCTTGATTTCTTCTTTCTTCACCTCTTCTTTTGCCGCAGATTTTTCTACTTTGGCTTTAGGTTTCAAAGCATCTAAGTCTATTTTTCCAACAGTCTTTGGTCCTTCCAATTCAACTTTCGTCGTTTCAATGATTTCAGGTTTCTTTTCTACTGGTTTTTCAGTTGCAGCTTTTGCCTCTGCTTCTTTTTTCTCAGCGGCTTTGATATCTGAAATTTTGTTAATGACTACTTCACCGGAAGCTTGCTTTTGTTTAGCATCAGATCGGAACTCATTAACTAAAATATCGTAAGTTGGCACGTCGATTTTAGAGTTCGGATTTTTTTCTACTGTTGTACCCTTCCCTTCTAAAAAATCAACAGCTCTATCTATTGATATATTTAATTCTTTTAATACTTTACTTAATCTTATTGTTTCCGACATATGAAGCTAATCTCTTATTTTAATGTTTGCAAATGTATGAATTGTTTATGACTTGAGTATGAATTAATCTTCAAACTCTTCTTTTAACACACGGATTACGTCTAAGATCGTCTCTTCTTCTAAATCCGTACGTTTAATTAAATCATCAACATCTTGTTCTAAAATACTTTTGGCAGTATCTAACCCGATAGCACTAAATGCATCGATTACCCATGCATCGATTTCGTCTGAGAATTCTGATAATTCTACGTCTTCGTCTTGGGCTCCTTCTCTGAAAATATCAATTTCCATTCCAACTAATTTAGAAGCTAAACGAACATTGTAACCTCCTTTACCAATTGCTTTCGAAACTTCGTCTGCATTTACGTAAACTAAGGCTTTGTTTTCTTCTTCATTAATTTCGATATTCGAAATTTTAGCTGGGCTTAAAGCACGTTGAATAAACAAACTCATGTTATTTGTGTAGTTAATTACGTCGATATTCTCGTTACGTAATTCGCGTACAATTGAATGGATACGAGATCCTTTCATTCCGACACAAGCTCCTACTGGATCGATACGATCATCGTAAGATTCTACTGCAACTTTTGCTTTGTCTCCAGGGATACGAACTACATTTTTGATTGTAATTAATCCGTCTAAAATTTCTGGAATTTCTTGTTCAAATAATTTCTCTAAGAATTTTGGTGATGTTCTAGATAAAATAATTTGAGGTTTTGCTCCTCTTAATTTTACGTCATCTACAACTGCACGTAATGTATCTCCTTTTCTGAAAAAATCTGATGGTATTTGATTTTCTTTTGGTAAAATCATTTCGTTTTGTTCATCATCCATAATAATCACTTGTTTGTGACGTACATAGTGGATTTCTCCCGAAACTACTTCTCCAATTAAACCTTTAAATTTCTCGTATAAATTAGAGTTATCATGCTCCATTACTTTAGAAACCAATGTTTGGCGTAATGTTAAAATCGCACGACGACCTAATGCTTCGATCGGAATTTTTTCCGATACTTCTTCACCTACTTCAAAATCTGGCTCAATTTTACGTGCTTCAGATAATTCGATATCTGTTGCGTCGTCTTCTGAGAAACCGTCTTCTACAACGATACGGTTGTGCCAAATCTCTAAGTCTCCTTTATCAGGATTTACAATAATATCAAAGTTATCATCTGTACCATATTTCTTTTTCAAAACACTTTTCAGGGTTTCTTCTAAGATTGCCATCAGCGTAATACGGTCGATGTTCTTATCGTCTTTAAAATCTCCAAAAGATTCAATTAATGCAAGATTGTCCATTAAACTTTAATTTTTTTAAAAGGTGACTTTTATAATCGCTTTCTTAATGTCAGCGTAATTTATTTTTTCTTCGTGTTCTACTGTAATTTTTCCTTTTCCTACAGGTTTTGGTTCGCGTGCTTCCCAAAAAATTGTAACACCTTCTTCATCGGCTTCTACAATTTCGCCTTCCATCACTTTGTCATTTAATGTAGCTTCTAAAGTTCTTCCTACATTTTTAGCAAATTGACGTGGCATGGTTAGGTTACTTCCTACACCAGGAGAGTAAACCTCTAATGCAAAATCACATTCTTCTCTATCAAGATTATGCTCTACATGTCGGCTTATTCTTACAATTTCTTCGACTGAAAGACCTTCGTCTCCATCTGCTAAAATTACAATTTTATCATCTGGAGTGATTTTCCAATCGATAAGAAACAATGACGGATTTTCCGCAATTGCTTCGTCTATCAGCTGTTTTACTTTACTTGAATCCATATACAACGAAAAAGAGAGCTATAACCAGCCCTCCTCCATTTATTCCTTTAAATTCTTTGCAAATATAGGTCATTTTTTTTTATTGACCTAATTTCAACCATTTAATCTGATTAATTCATCAATTGATATACAAATATTCCGATAAATATTAACGTTAATATAATGTCGTAACCTGTTGTTAAAATAAATCCTACAAAAGATCCGAAAGCAGATTTTAATGCAACTTTAGGCGAAGCCGCAGTAAAAATTAATTCGCCTAATAATGCTCCCAAAAAAGGACCTACGATAAAACCAATTGGTGGAAAAAATAATCCGATAATTAATCCGATAATAGATCCCCAAATTCCATATTTTGTTCCACCTAATTTTTTGGTCATGTAAGCTGGTAATAAATAATCTAAAAGCGCACCTAATAACACAAAAAGTCCTGCAATAATTATCGTTCCCCAATTGTAACTACAATCCCCACTGAATTTGAAAACCAATAATCCGACCAATGCCAAAGGTGCTCCTGGTAAAACTGGCAAAACAGTTCCGACCAAACCAACAACCAATAAAATTCCACTAATAAGATTTAGTATACTATCGTTATCCATTATTTTAGTATTTTTAAAACTGTAACTTTGCACAAACAAATCTATTTAAACTCAATTAACAGCTTATGCAAGATAAATCTTTTTATGAAGAATTTTCTGATGGTGTAAAATTTTTTTTCAATCAATATTTCAAAATTGATTTGTCTGAAAATCTTTTTAATTTCTTAGAAATTGTCTCTTGGATAGCTATTCTTTTTGTGTTAGATTTTGTGCTAAGAGCTATTATTCTTCCGCTTCTAAAAAAACTGAAAAATTTCACCGAAAACGATTGGTTGAAGTTTTTGTACAAAAACAAAGTCTTTGTTTCAGCTATTCATCTCATTCCAATCAGTTTTGCATTAAGCATGAATGTTATTTTGTTCAAGAATGAAGGAAATATTTTTCATGTTGTTCAACGCATTACACAACTTATTTCATTAATCGTTTTTACGCAACTTATTTTCCGAGTTATCAATACAATTATTGATGTGTACAACGAAGAAAATAGTTATACAACAATTGGAGTGCGAACTTTTGGACAAATGTTGAAGTTTATTATCACGTTTTTTGCGATAATTTCTGGAATAATGATTTTGTTTACGGTTGATAAAAACACAATTATTACTGTTCTCGGAGCTTTAACCGCAGCTGTTTTATTGATTTTTCGTGATGCAATTTTCGGATTTGTTTCTGGTTTGCAAATCTCCTATTCTAAAATTGTAAAAGTTGGCGATTGGATTACCGTTTCTAAAGGCGATATTGAGGGAACAGTAAAAGAAATTAACATCAATTTGGTGAAAATTGAGAAGTTTGATAAATCTATTGCAACAGTTCCTACTGTGGATTTGGTTTCGTCGCAAGTAACCAATCATATGGCGATGTTGGCGACTGGAACACGTCAAATAAAACGTTCGGTTTCGTTTAATGTTAATTCGTTTCAGTTTTGTAACGAAGAAATGTTAAATCGTTTCGAAAATATTACTTTAATTCATCATTATATTCAACAAAAACGTCACGAAATTTCCATCTATAATCAAAACATTGAAAATTCTGATTTAGATATTAATGGTAAAAATTTAACCAATATTGGTGTTTTTAGAATTTATGTTGAACATTATTTAAAAAGTTTGAAAACTGTTTCGCAAAATGATTCAATTATCGTAAAACAATTACCTGTTTCTCCACTTGGAATGCCGTTAGAAATTGGTTGTTTTACAACTTCGGCAAGCAATTTGGAATTTGAAAGAATTCAGTCCGATATTTTCGATCATTTGTTGACAGCTTGTCGTAAATTTGACTTAGAAATTATGCAAAGCATTTCGCTTTCTGATATAAAAAAATTATAATATAAAATCATGACTAAATTAAGTGTTAATATAAATAAAATTGCCACAATTCGTAATGCGCGTGGTGGAAATACGCCAAATCTTGTAGAAGCGGCAATCAAAATTCAGGAATTCGGAGGACAAGGAATTACGATTCATCCACGTCCAGACGAACGTCATATTCGTTACCAAGATGTGTACGATTTGAAACCTGTTGTAACAACTGAATTTAATATTGAAGGAAAACCGATTGATAGTTTCACGGAATTGGTTTTAAACTCAAAACCAGAACAAGTTACCTTGGTTCCTGATGCTGAAGATGCAATTACATCAAATGCTGGTTGGGATACAATCAAACATTTTGATTATTTAACTGATGTGATTAAAACCTTTAAAAATGCGGGAATCAGAACATCTATTTTCTTAGATCCAAATCCTGCTTTAATTGAAAGTGCTGCAAAGACTGGTGCTGATCGAATCGAATTGTACACAGAAGAATTTGCAACGCAATATGGTTTAGGAAATCTTGAAGCGATCAATCCTTATAAAGAAACGGCAAAATTGGCAATCGAAAATGGCTTGGCTGTAAATGCAGGACACGATTTGAGTTTGGACAATATTGAATATTTTATTCGCGAAATTCCAACAATTGCAGAAGTTTCTATTGGTCATGCATTAATTTCTGAAGCGCTATATTTAGGTTTAGAAAATACAATACAAGCGTATTTACGTAAAATTGAATTAGCAAATTTGTAAAAAATGACAGAAATCTTACATAGCAAAATTGTCGGTTCTGGTGAAAAACATTTGTTGGTTTTTCATGGATTATTCGGGCAATTGGATAATTGGAGCACATTAGGAAAACATTTTGGTGAATATTTTACGACACATTTGATTGATTTACGCAATCATGGACGTAGCTTTCATAGCGAAGATTCTTCTTTAGCAGCGATGACGCAAGATATCGTGAATTATATGGATGCAAATTCTATCGAAAAAGCACATTTGTTGGGACATTCTCTTGGCGGAAGAATTGTGATTGATTTTGCAATGATTCATCAAAATAGATTAGATCATTTGATTGTTGCGGATATGGCACCAAAAGCGTATCAACCTCATCATAACGCGATTTTCAAAGCATTGAAATCTGTCAATTTTGATCAAGTTGAAACTCGAAAAGATGTAGAAACGACTTTAGAACAATATATTCCTGAAATTGGTGTGCGACAATTTTTGTTGAAAAACGTTTACCATGCCGAGAATGGAAAATATGCTTTTCGATTCAATTTAGCTATTTTGGATAAATTTTACCAAGAGATGATTGGTTCTGAATTGTTAAAAGGCAAATTTGATGGTCCAACTTTATTTTTAGGTGGAGCAAATTCAAATTACATTATGCCAGAAGATGAAATGATTATCAAAGAACGTTTTCCAAATGCGGAAATCAAGAAAATTGCAAATGCAGGACATTGGTTACATGCCGAAAATCCAAAAGATTTTACAGCAGAAGTTTTAGATTTCTTGTTGAATAAATAAAAACAAAAAAGCGAAATTCATAATTTGAATTTCGCTTTTTTTATATCAAATTTTTAAACACCTTGACAAGGTCTATTAACTCAATTTATTTTCTCTCAACAACGACCAATAAATCATAGTTGAATCTCGACTTAATTCAGTGAAATTTAGTTTTGTCAAAAGTTTAGTTGAACCAATATTTTCTATCAAACAACAAGCGGTAACCTCCTCTAAAGTTTCTTTTGTAAATGCCCAATTTATCAATTCCTCAGCTGCTTCCACAGCAAAACCTTGCTTTCTTTCGGCTTCGATAATTCCGTAACCAATATCACAACTTCTTCCAACAAAATTATAACCTTTAAACCCGATATCGCCTATTATTTCTCGCGTTGATTTCTTGATAATCATCCACGATTCGAAACCTGTTGGTGCGTCAACTTTAGACAAGTTTACAATAATTCGAGGCAATGTTTCGATTACATCTGCATCTGGCCAACCTTTTCCTCTAACTAAATTTAATTGCTCTAATTCTGTATAATTATTTTGTAATATATTTTCGCAAATGGAAATCGTGAACGGTATCAAAATTAATCGTTCGCTACACAATTCCGTTACTTGTAAACTTTCTAAATGCATAATTGATGAAATTTTATAACTTCAAAATGTATCAACTCATCTTTCATTAATTTTTGAGAAGAATAAGTCAACAATTCATTGTTTTTGAATGTAAATCTTACCAAATAATCTCTTCCCTGAAATTTTGATGAAATTACTTTTCCTTCGAATTTTCCATTTTCAGAAATTGTAATTTCTTCTGGATAAATGACAATTTTAGAAGAATCGATTCCTAAATCTTGCGAATCATCCAACACATTTACATAACCAAAAAGTTTGGCCACATAAGCTGTCGTAGGAGAATTTCGCACATTCTCGACCTCATCAAACTGAATCATTTTTCCGTTTTGCAAAACTAAAATTTTATCCGAAGTATAAAAAGCATCATTCAAATCATGCGTCGTAAAAATCACTGTAATTTGATGCATTTTGCACCAATCCATAATTTTTTCGCGAATGGTTAATTTTAATGTTTGATCTAAATTAGAAAAAGGTTCATCCAGCAACAAAATTTCGGGTTGTTGTGCCAAAGCTCGTGCAATAGACACACGCTGTCGCTGACCTCCACTCAGTTTATTTGGAAAAATATGTTTAAAATCTAACATTTCGACCACGGTTAACGCTTCGTCAATTTGTTGTTGTTTAAGTTCTAAATCAAAATTGCTTAAAAATTTTCCGACATTTTCGCCAACCGTCACAAAATCTAACAAATCATAATCTTGCGCTACGTATTTCATCATTTTATGACCTGGAATCAAGTTATAAGCAGGACCACGTAATTTTTTGGTATGATAGTAAATTTCTCCTTCTTTAAAATCCAATAAACCATAAATCAATTTCAGTAAAGTTGATTTTCCACTTCCACTTTCTCCGATAATACTTATCACTTCGCCTTTGTTAACTGCAAAATTGATGTTATCGAGTACTTTTTCTTCGAAATCTGGATAATTATAACTGAGTTGTTTTACGTTTAGCACGATTGAATAATTTTTCTTAAGTTTGGCTAAGGTATTAGATTTATTCAATATGAAATAATTGTTTAATTATTTCATTTATTGATATAAATCAATATCAACTATTAATTTATATTATAGTTTTGTAAAAGAAAAAATTAAAAAAAAGCAATATGAAAAAATTATTCTTAGGATTAGCTGTTGTTTCTGCTGTTGCATTAACATCTTGTGGAGGAAAAACTGAAACTAAAGCTGCTACAGAAGCTCAAGAAGGAGCAACATCAACTGAAGGAGCGGCAGAATATGCTGTTGATACGACTGCATCTGTTGTAAACTGGAAAGGTGGAAAAACTTTTGATGATATCAACAAACCAGAAGAAGGTCACTACGGAGTAGTAAAATTAAAAGAAGGTTCTGTAAAAGTACACGACGGAGTTTTAGAATCTGGGAAATTTGTTGCTGATTTTGCTTCTTTCGAATCGAAAGACTTAGATGCTGATGCAGAAAGCAAAGGAAAATTAGACGGACACTTAAAATCTGCTGATTTCTTAGACGTTGAAAAATTCCCAACTGCAACTTTCGAAATTACAGGAGTTAAAGCTTTAGAAGGAGGAGATTACAATTCAGAAATTTCTGGAAACTTAGATTTCCGCGGAGTTCCTAAAAATATAACTTTCAAAGCTAATGTAACTGTTGATGCGAATGGTGTTACAATCAAATCTGAAGAATTCGGAATTAACCGTAAAGATTTCGGAATTGTTTTCACAGGTGGTGGAGGATCTATTGTAAAAGACGAAGTTTTATTACAAGTAGATTTATCAGCTAAACCAGCTGCTGCAACAGCAGAAGCTGCAAAATAATCGAATTGAATATTCATAAAATAATAGAAGCCATTTATCTTAGATAGATGGCTTTTTTGGTTTAGAGGTGCAAAAAATGTAATTTCTGCCAATTTTTTTGTGATAATTAATTGAACTTAATTATATTCGTACTCATAATTAATAACATACATTAACAAAACAATGAAAACAATTAAGTTCTTCCATCCGGATGAAACATTTAATTATAATATTGAAAAATCGTTATGCAAAGTCGTTTTTCAAGGAAATAAAAAATGTTTGTTGGTAGAAATACATTCGACTGATGACTTAGAACACGTAGAAGGCGATTCGTTACAAAACGATTTTCCTCAACTTTCTTTATTTATTGATGATTTTCCTTTGGATGTAGAATCTGTAGAGGAATTAAATGGTAAAAAAGTTTCTATTCCTTACGGTTTTGTCGAGGAAGAAGACGAAGAAGGTGAAACGGTGGAAGTATATTACACAACGTTGAATGTTTCGGAAGAAGATTACGAAACGGTGAACAACGAATTAACTTTTAGTGTAAACGACAAAGGAATTTTGACTCTTAATTGGAAAGGTGAAGTACAAGATTTCGTAGATGAATCTGACAAAGATGTTCCTTTCGAAATTGAATGTACATTTGAAGAATTCGAATTTGACGAAGACGATTTTGAATAAAAAAATACGACAAAAACCTCTCAATTTTGAGAGGTTTTTTTAATCACTTTAAATTATGAAAAAGTTTACTTTAACTCATCGATTATTACATTGGACAATCGGAATATCGATGATAATGCTTTTCTTAACTGGTTTTTTGAGAATGGAATGGATGAGCAAGAAAAATCTTTCTGCTTTGATTACTAATGAAGTTTCAAAAGAAGGTTTAAACATTTCTGACGCTACTTTAAAAACAATTGGAAGAAGTTCTTTAGAACCAATGTGGCAATGGCACGAAATATTTGCTTATATCGCTTTAGCTCTTTTTGCTATCCGAATTGTTTATATGCTGGCAAAGGGAATCCGATTTCCTAATCCTTTGAAAAGTCATTCAACATCCGAAAAATTTCAGGGAATAATTTATATGATTTTCTATTTGTTAATGCTAATTAATATTGTAACAGGATTTTATTTAATGTGGGGAAATGGAACTTACAAAGACCCAATGGAAGAACTGCATAAAACTGCAATTTATTGGTTTCCTATCTTCTTTCTCATTCATCTCATAGGAGTTATTATCGATGAAGTCAATAAAAATTCTGGAATTGTTTCTAAAATGATAAATGGTAAAGATTAAAAATAGAAAAAGACACTTTATAAAGTGTCTTTTTTATTATATTTTTCCTTTCATAAAAATCCAAGCCAATAAACCCCAACCGATAATCATGAATAATCCTCCAAGTGGCGTAATTGGTCCTAAAAATTTAAGGTTTGCATTCCAATGTTCTGCGAATGACAATAAATAGATACTTACAGAAAAAACAAATGTTCCGGCAATTAAACACCAAGCAGCAGAGCGTTCTAATCCGCTATTAAATTGAAAATACATTCCAACAGCTAACAAAACAATTGCGTGATACATTTGGTAACGTACTCCAACTTCAAAACTTGTTAATTTTTCGGCAGGCAAAATTTTCTTGAACGCATGAGCTCCGAAAGCGCCTAATATAACCGCGGTCATTCCGTATAATGAAGCGATTGTTAACACAAGATTTTTCATAAATTATATCTTTTATTTTATTCAGATTTCTTTTTTCCAGCTACAAAATCTTTCAAATAATATGGCTCGAAATACGCAACATCTTCAAATGATTTTTGATTAAATTTTTCTTCCGCAACACGAATCATATCCTTTGCCGATGGAAAAGTTTGTATAAACGTAGCATCCAAATGTGCTAAAACTTCTTGACATTTTTCTGCTCCATCACCCACAAAAATAATTTTCTTTCCTTTCAATTCTTCAAAAGAAGTTTCGTCAATTACTTTCGCTTCAGTTTCTGTCAACTGATTTCCTTGCTTATCGAATAAAGCTGTATAGACTTCCATTCGTCTTGCATCAATCATCGGAATGATATAATCTACCTCTTGATTTAATTGTGATTCCGCCAAAATTTGCAACGAATTAATCGCCATCAATGGAATATCAGAACCATACGCAAAACCTTTAGCAGACGAAATGCCAATACGCAAACCCGTGTAAGAACCTGGACCTTTTGAAACACAAACCGCCTCGATATCTTTCCAATTTATTTGCGCACCTTCCACACACCAATCCACAAACTGATTCAGTTTTTCTCCATGTGCATAATTTTCATCACTTTCTTCAACCAAACATAGTTGAACGCCATCTTTAGCAATCGAAACCGAACAATTTTTTGTTGAAGTTTCTAAATTTAAGATTGTTGCCATGCTGCAAAGATACATCACGAAAGTTAGATGATTTATGTTTGATAAGATGATTTTCTATCAGAAATGGAGTTAATTCTGATAATTTTCTACGAAATGATAAAAAGTATTATTTGATTTATCATATATAAGGATATTATAATGAGGATATTTCGCAATTTGATAATATTCTAATTCTCCTATATTATTAAATTCTGTAAAAAAATCAAGTTTATTATATATTTCAGGAAATTTACTCTTGATAAAATTTATTTTCTCTAAAATTGTAACTTCATTTGTTTTCATTAATTCATTATCCGAAATATCAGCTTTATCTGTTTTCAATTCATTTAAAAATTTGAATAAATCATTTTTATCTGATTGATATTTAAAAAAGCATTGATAAAAACCTCCTAAATAATCCATTTTAACCCCTTTTTGATTTTTAATTTCAAATATTAAACCTTTACCATAAACATCTCCTAATTTAATGGAATTAATAGCTGTAGTATTTTGAAATAGTTTGTCAATACCTTTTTTCCACACAACTTCAGTCGTAGTTGATGCTTTATTTTTTACTTTCTGAATAGTATTATCTTTAACCTCATCTATTTTTGAACACGATAAAAAACTGAATAAGAACAATAAAAATATATTTTTCATAAGCTTTATTTAACTTTTATTTTCCTTCCAAGGTAATAGGAACGCCAGCATAGAAATCTAATACTTTTTGTTTGAAAATGTAGTTGTATTTCGCTTGCAACATTTGCGATTCTGCAACCATCATGTCATTACGCGAACGGTTAAAATCATATTGATTAATAACTCCAGCATTGTAAGATTTTTGCGCAAAATCGTATGAAATTTTCGCATATTTTACCGCTTCTTTCGATGATTCGTATGAAGCAAACGAACTATTTACTTCGAAATAAGCCGACTGAACGTTTTTCAACACATCTTGTTTCGATTGTAAAAGATCAACTTTTGCTAAATCCTCGTTGATTAATGCTTTCTGAATATTAATTTTATAGGAATATTGATTCCAAATTGGAATAGACACACCAACTCCAAAAACGCCCGTTACATTATGTCCTAATTGCTCTAATAACGCATCTTGGCGTAATCTCTTGTTAAAATATTGCAGATAATTTGTCCCGAAATTGAAACTTCCTGTCACTTTTGGAAATAATGAAGTTCGTGCGATTTGAGTTTCTTTCGCAGCTACATCAATTTGCAATTCGGCATGTTTTACAGAAGGCTGATTTTGATAAGCCGTTTCCACCACATCATCCAAATTATACAATTGAGACGTAACATTATCTGGAATCTTCACATCGGTTACAGCAAAATTTCGGTAATCATTTAATTGCAACAACATCGCTAAATTGAACAATGCACGCTCTATTTCAATTTGTGCATTTACCACTTCACGTGTATTGGTCGCGACTTCAGATTCAGATTGTGCAACAACAGATTGAGCAACAGTTCCAGCTTTGAACTTTTTTTGATTTTGATCCAATAATTGCTTCGAAATAGTTAGATTTCCAACTGCAACTTGTTTCAATTCTTTGTTCAATAAAACCGCCAAATAATAATTCGCAACTTGCAACGAAATATCATTTATCGTCATTGCAGTTTGCACTTTCGACGCTTCCAATTCCAAAGCAGCTTTGTCTTTATTCAATTGAACAACTCCACCACTATAAATATTAATGCTCGATTGTACGCCAAATGAATGCGCAAATTGATAATATCCCTTTTCTATTGTTGGATTATACGTTCCGATTGTAAAGTTAGTATCTACATAACCCGAAACCGTTGGCAACCATGCATTGTAGGTTAACTCTAAATTTTTATTAAAAATTTCTTGGTTGATGGTATTCTGCTGAACAGTCAAATTATTTTTCGAAGCATACTCAATACACTTTTCAATTGTCCATTCTTCTTGGGCAAACGAAGAAAGAGAAGTAATAAATAGTAAAGTAAAAAATAATTGTTTCATAGACTATTCTTGTCAGAAAATTAAAGATATAAAATAAGTCGAATTTCTAACCAAAATGTTACGAAATTCGACTTAAAGTTTTATTCGGTGAGTAAATTAACCTTTAATTTTTGAAGCAATTGCGAATTCTTCTGCAAAAGCAGCGATTCTTTCTGCAACTTCTTTTTCCTCTGTTGCTCTTTCGTAAGAACTAGACATCGAAATTAAAATTTGGTGAAAGAAACGTTTCATATCATCTTGTGTCATTTCTTTTGTCCACAAATCGATACGCAAAGCTTCTTTTGCTTTATCATCCCAAACAGAAAGTAACATTGCTTTTGTTTCTTCGTGACTAATTCCTCCATCTGGTGCATTCCAAGTCATTTTTTCTGGTACGTGATTTTCGTCCAATTCAATCTCTACTGTAATATTTGTTGTTCTCATAACTTCTAATTATTAGTTTATTTCACAAAATGGTAAACTTTACCATCAATTGTTTTTGTTGTATAATTTGTTGAATTATTACTTTCTAAAGCTGGCTTATATTTAGAATCTTTGAAGATTTTTTGACCATCCATATCATCTAATAAAGCTTTCAATTCTACCTTCGGATTCTCTTTCATGTATTGGCGAATAATTTGCAAACCAATCCAAGCCGCAATTCTTCCTGGAGAATCTTGTTCTATTTCATTATTAAATTTTGAAAATGGACTAACTGCTAAAAAGCGTTTATCCAAAGAAGCATCTGAACTGAATACATAATTTTGCTCCACAAAAAAGTTCCAAATTTGACCTTCGTTCTCAATACACCACTGAATTTGTTCTGGCGTGTAACCAACTTTATATTCGTCTGGTGTATCTGTTAACAATGCATCTTGCAAAATCAATTTCTTCCCTTCATAAATCATTTTATCAATAAATAATTGATTTCTTGGGCTAAATGTTACCACATCATTCGCAATTGCATCAACAGCTTGAGAAGGCAAACGATTAAAATCTAAATTTGTGCGTAAATAACGTTCTACGCCAATGCTATCATATAATTTATTCTTTGACCCCAAATACGCATCCATCGCAATAAACATCAAGCCAGATTGCTGACTAAACATCACAGGATAATCTATATTTTGTAAACCTGATGAATAGGTATAAACCGTCGGAATTTTATATTCTGGAAAATAAAATTGGTAACGTTGAAACATCGGAGTTAACGATTCATTTAAGTTTTTAAAATCTCCAAAAACCTTTCGAGATTGTCCATAAATACTCAATTCTTCTTTATTACGACGTTGACTTTCCCATACATCATCCGCAGTTTTTGCATCAAAAAAGAAAGGATAATCTTTTCGTAAAGTCGCTAAAGGAATCGAATCGTTAAAAAAATCTTGGCTGATATCATGAATATTCAACTGAACATTTTGTTCTTTGACATCCACTTCCCACGATTTTTCTTTTTTGCACGCAGTAAATAAAATTAAACTCGCAAAAGCTAAGCCATATACAAATTTCATTGCTTGGTTATTTAGCTAACAAAAATAGTAAAATAATCTGTAGTATTTTCAACCCTAATTTTTTTCATAATCTGCTATCTTTGAAATAAATTATTAAACTATGCAAACTGAAAAAGTTGTAGAATATATTGTTTCTTGGTTGAAAGATTATTTGGAAACAGCGCACCAAAAAGGCTTTGTGATTGGAATTTCGGGCGGAATTGATTCGGCTGTAACCTCAACACTTTGTGCGATGACAGGCTCCCCTTTACTTAATTTGGAAATGCCAATTCATCAAGAAAAAAATCAAGCGGATAGAGCAAAACGTCATATTGAATGGTTAAAAAATAAGTTTTCGTCGCCAATCGATTCGATAGAAGTTGATTTAACCTCAACTTTTGATGCAATGGTTTTGGCTTTACCAGAAACGGAAACAACGGATAAAGTGAATTTAGCCTTGGCCAATACACGCTCTCGTTTGCGTATGACAACACTTTATTATTTTGCTGGTTTACACAATTATTTGGTTGCAGGAACAGGAAATAAAGTCGAAGATTTTGGCGTTGGTTTTTATACGAAATATGGTGATGGCGGTGTAGATCTTAGTCCAATTGCTGATTTGATGAAATCGGAAGTGTATAAAATTGCTGAGTTTTTAGGAGTTAATACAGATATTCAAAAAGCAAAACCAACAGATGGTTTGTTTGGTGATGATCGTTCGGATGAAGATCAATTAGGTGCAAATTACGATGAATTAGAATGGGCAATGAAAGCGAAAGAAGCTGGAAAAACTGCAAATGAATTTGAAGGTAGAGAAAAAGAAGTATTCGAGATTTATTCCAGATTAAATCGTATTAACCAACATAAAATGGTTCCAATTCCGATATGTGATATTCCTGAGGAGTTGATGAACTAAGCGGTAAGCACAATTAATTTTTTCAATATAAAAGCAAGCGAAAGGTTGCTTTTTTTTATTTTGATGTGATGTTGAAACGAGTTCAATATGACTTACGTATAAATGTCATTCTGAATAAAACGTTAGTAGAATGAAGAATCGAAGATTCCTCCTAACGTCGGAATGACATTTTCTTAGTTTACACTTGAATAAGTCAAAAAGATAAGAAAAACAAAAAACTCAGTAATACTACTGAGTTTTTTTATGTTGTAAATAATATGCTATTGCGATATATGCGAGGGAGATTCCGGATAAGTTTGCCATTAAATCGACAAAATCAAAACTACGATGAAGTGATGTTAAAATACCTTGCAAAATTTCGATAAGAAAACTTACCAAAAACGGAATTATCATCAAGCGCAGAGTTGTTATTTTGTATGCGACAAATAACAAAATCGTCATCATCCCAAACATTCCACAATGTACAATTTTATCTAAATTATCAATCTCCAAAAAGATTTCTAATTCTTTGATTGTGCTTAATTTCGAGAAATTTTCTTGTGGAAGTAGCGTCAGATAAAACACCAACGCTACATATGCAAAGAATATTATTTTTTTTGTCTTATGCACCAATTAATTCTCCGTAAGCAGCTGCGTCTAATAAAGCATCTAATTGAGAAGCATCTTCAATTTTTACTTTGATAATCCACCCTTTTCCGTAAGGATCAGTGTTGATTAATTCTGGCTCACCTTCTAATTCAGTGTTAAATTCTACAACTTCACCGCTAATTGGCATAAATAAGTCAGAAACTGTTTTTACTGCTTCTACTGTTCCAAATACTTCTTCTTGACCTAAAGTTTCTCCTTCTGTTTCTACGTCAACATAAACAATATCTCCTAACTCTCCTTGTGCGAAAGCTGTAATACCGATTGTTGCTACATCTCCTTCTACAGAAATCCACTCGTGATCTTTACTGTACTTTAAATTGTTTGGAATGCTCATAATGTTTGTTTTATTGTTTTTTTAATTTCCGAATGTAAAGGTAGCACTAAATCCGGCACGAATTTGAGAAATTGGAAAAGCTGTTGAAATTTTATATTTACTCATCATCTGATCCCAATAGAATCTCAAGTTCAAATTCTTACTTACGTTATAATCTGCCATTATCTTAAACGTCATAATTCGCTGTCCACCTGTAATTTGCGAATCTCCATAAATACTTGTTGGTACGTTTGGATTTTGTACGTCATCAAAGTTATAAATTACTTTTCGAATTGTTGTTTGATTATCTCTTAATGAGAAATCTCCACGAATATTTAAGTCACCTTTGATTGTTTTCTGATTTCCTTGGTAACGAATTTTCATTTTGAAATCTTTGAAAATATATCCAAATCCAACAATATATTCAGATCCATAATCTTCTGTATACGTATAATTTGTTGTGCTTAATGATAATAAACGATCTCTGTTATATTGCGCACGTAATTGCATACTGTTACGGAATGTTAAATCCACTCCCAATAATGGTGAAAAAGATTCGATCATCGTAACGGCTCCATATAAATTCTGCGTATAGAAGTTTCCATTTTCATCTTTACCAGTCACTTGTCCACCACCCATAATTCCTGTATCTAACATGAAGTTTGGATTAGACTGAATTCCTGTTGTTGTGTAAGTCGAATTATATGAACTCGAAACCTCAACATTATCAAAATATTTATTGATAATTGGAACAGATTTCAATCCTGTGTACGTTACGCGCCAGTTCGGAACCGGAATAGAACGATTGTATCCTAATTTAGACGAACCTGCATCTTTTCCTTGCACCGCCGCTAAAAATGCTGGTAAAAGTACATCAGAACTTCTTGCATTAAATCCTTCGTAATAACCAAGTCCATCTACATTTCCGCTACCTCTTTTTTGTGCTAAACGTCCAGAAATAGTTTTAGTATTTGTTAGGAATTGCTCAAAAATTGCATCTCCATCTTTGAAAGCTGTTTTGATATTTACGGTCGAAATATTAAGATTTGCTAATTCATCAATGTAAGGATTTTCGACTGCTAAATTGAATCCTGAATGATAAATACGACGATCTTTTGTACGTTTTGCACTCAAATCAATTCGTAAATCTGGAATTGGCTCAATCAAAGCAGTTCCATTAAAATCAGAACCTTTTGTAATTTGATACGCATCCGTCATCAATTCATCTCCTACAATCAATCCTCTTTCAACTAATTGTCGTTTAATATCGAATTGCGTTCCATAAACGAAGCCTAAACTTGGACCATTTTTACCATCAACACCAAAGAAACCTGGCTCGTATAATAATCCTGGAATTACAGCTCCATTTGTTTGATTAAATGTAAAATTAGCACGTTTTAGTGATGATAAAACCATCCAACCATAATCTTTTGCTGTAAATTTATGTTTGAATTTATAAGCTGATTTCTTATTTGTACGACGTTTTTTAGCGAATAAATTTGTGTAAACTGTATTCAACGAATCTATTTCTGCTCGGCGTCCTTTTAAGATTGAATCGTAACGTTTGTATCCTTTAAATTCTGGATAGAATTTTGCAAAATCCAAATCTCCCATCAAATTGATCGAATTCGAGTTTTGAGCTGTTCCATTTCCTAAATTAACAGGTCTTCCGTCTACTTCAAAATTTCTGTAAGCAGTAGAAGTTGCAACCCAGTTATAATTCGATGTAAATCCAGCTTCAACATTCATCCAATTTAAATACGGGAAGAATTTTAATGGCAATTTATAATTCACCTGAAATTGTTGATCATACTGAACTGGACGTCCAATTGTGAACATATTTTGCCAAATCATATCTTGATCTGCACGCTGGAAAGTTGTTCCATCATTCAACGTCATTGTCGAAGATGTTAAATCTAAACGCAACGATTTTGTCAAATCAAAACCTAAATTATATTGCCAATTGAACAAGAAATTGTTACTATATGTCGGACGCATTAAGCTCGAAGAACTTCCTCCTCCTAAATATTGACTGATATCGCGATATTGTCTTTCACTATATGTACGCGCAATTTCTGTACGGAAAGAGAAACGTGTTGGCAAAGGATTCACATTAAATTCACGAATAAATTGTAAATATTTTCCTGATTCCTCTTTTGGTTGAACCGCACGCCATTTTTTGAAAGGTTCGTACGATTTTCCTCTAAATCCGAAATTATAATTAATCGACGCTCTTAATTGTTGGTTGATGTTATATTGCGTGTAAATATCACGGTAATAATTATCCGAATACATCATCGAAACTGAGAAGTTAGAAGGATCATAAAAACGAACAGGGTTGTTGTTATTTGTTGATCTAACTTTTCGAATATTGTTAAAGGCAAAACTTTTGAACTGTGTATAAGTACGAACAACTTTTTCTAATTCGGCTTTATTAGGCGCTTCATCAAAAATAATATCGTTGTCTAATGGATTATATTTTGGATCGACAAAACTTTCCTGAATTGTAAAATCGAATGGAATTTCCATTCCCCATTTCTTCGGTAAGAATTTGTCTAATTTTACTTGTGCATTCAACGCATATTGTAATGATTCGTCCTGATTACGATTTGCAGGACCTTGATCTATCGCACCAAAACCTACAGAACTTGTGCTTCCCGAGACTTGTACATTTGCGAAGTCACCTAAATTGAACTGCACATTTGCGGAAGCTGCATAACCTCCTTGATTATCAATTTCGCTCAGACGAAGTTCATTTACCCAAAGTAAAACCTCTTTATCAGACGGTCCAGAAGTGTTACGAACCCCAATCATAATCGAAGATACATTCCCCAATGTTGGACGACCTTTTACATAAACCGTTTTGTTTGGATTCTCTTGATCAAAAGCAAAATTGAAACGTTGCAATGTACTGAAGCCATCCGCATCTCTTTGTTTTTTAGCATCTGTAAACAAATCTGTATTCAGATCGATAAAGTTTTCATCAGGCCAAACTGTGCTTTCTGTTGCAGAACTTTGCGGCGTATATTTCAACGGCATTTCGTATTCGTAGTAGTTATCTGTATAATCACTACCTACACGAATAAATAATTTTGTACCATTATCAATGGCATTTGACGCTCTATCTAATAAATTTTGAGCAGACACAAACATTTGTAATTTTTTGTATCGACGCAAATCTAAATTTGTATTCTTGAAAATAGCTTTTGAAGTACTTCCTGGTTTAAACTTCGCTTTCAATGTCATCGAAGCTTCATTCTGAGATTGATATCCCGTTGTTCCTTGTGTTTGTTCACGATAAACTCCAGGAGGAATCATATAACGAGGACGATCTGTACCATTTCGCTCGATACTAACCTCACCAACTTCTAAATCATCAATATTTTTATCCTCCTCATAACCTTCTTGATTACTAATGATATAAGGATAAATGTTTTTGGTATAACGACGCCATTCAGAACGAACTAAATCAAACGTACCAAAACGAAGAGTTGTTTCTTCCTCGAAACCTCGCATCACCATACGCATAAAACGAGCAGCTGTTAATACGCTTTCTGCTTGCGCAATAGACGCATCATTGTTTAACTCTTCTACTCCATCTCCGTCAAGATCTAAATCAAAGTTATCAACAGGAATACGAACTTGATACCATTTAACATCATGTTTCGTTTTGTCAGGAAATTCCCCTTGAACTGTTTTTCGTGCAACAATAAATTTATTGTTTGGATCTTCTAACGTTTGACGGTTAATTTTTAACGTATACTGATTATAGTTTTCTGTTTGATCTAAATTGAAATCACCATTAATATCTTCTGTATCTGGAGTTAAAGATGATGCATGTAAAGGATTATCGGTTGAATTGTTTCCTTGCGGATTTCTGAAATAACGGTAACGATCTTGAACTGTATTCCCAATTGATGCTCCTCTGAAACGATCATCTAAGAAAAATAAATAATTATCATTCGCAGGATCTAATTCTCCTGTAACCAAATTATTACTCGTTATTCCATAACGCTGCGCTTCTTCCTCATCTGTTAATCCATTGTATCCTAAATCTTGTTGTTTTCGGGCAGCTCCATCTGTATCAAAAGCATATAAAATTGGATTTAACTGTGGTGTTAATCCCCATTTAGAAGCAACAGTCGCCGCACCATTTCCAGAGTGAGGCAATCCATTTTCGTACATCATTTCGCCGTCTTTTAAGACATCTTCCGAAACATTTCCTAAATGTACCAATAACTCTCCTTCTCCACCTTTTCCATCTGCATAAGGATCCATCATCCAAAACTCGATGTATTCCACATTCGAATCTTTGAAGTTAGAAACTGAAATAGGACGCATAATTGCTCCCCAATTTTTCGTGTCTACTGCATTTGGATTAACATTATAAGGTCCACGTTCTTGTGGATAGAATGTCATATCTAATGTGCTGATATACGAATTCGTACCAGCCATTACATCACGTTGATCAAAAAGTTCTTTTAGCTTAATACGACGCGCCATATGCGTTGACATTTGTTGATCCGTTAAAGGAGAACTTCCTCCCATTCCATAAAAACGAGGATCAATCGTGTACCACGATAACATACGACGACCATTATTAAATGATAAATCGTCATTTTTCATTCCATTCGGGAAGAACGGGTGATAGCCGGAAGCAGAATATCCAGCAGGTTTTCCTGGTGTTGATCCAAATTTCCATGAACCAACATCTAATAAACTAATTCGAGATTGTGCATCTTCGAAATCGTCTATATAAGAATAACCTCCTGTCACTTTGTTCATTCCAGGCATCAAATAAGCTGCCTCTGCCTGAACGCTAATGTTCGACATTTGATCAGTTTTGATTCCCGGAATTTTATTTGTTAAACGAGTTAACCACTCAGCTTCTGAGTTATATTGTGTATTAAGTCCAAAAATTGTGTTGTTCACAGGTTCTGAACCAAATTGTGTTTTTTGCGTAACTGGACGTTCTTGGTAATTAATTAAAGTTCCGCCTAACATCAATTTATCACTAAATTTATGCTCGACATTAATTCCCATGAAACGTTTTTTCTGTAAATTAAAAGTTGATTGATTTTCTAAAGATACATTAATTGGTGCTCCAGAATTTTTCAATTGTTCGTTGATGATTTTTACTCGACCCAACTGATAATCTACCGTATAATCTACGCCTTCTGTCAACGTTGCTCCACCAGAAGTTACCTTAACAGAACCTTGTGGCACGTTGAAAGCACCCAACGGAATACCATCTGTCACCGTTCCTTTGTATCGACCTTCTAATGTATAACGATTGGCTAATTTTTCGCCAGAAAGTGTATTTGGTAATTGACGATAAATTTGATTAAAAACGTATTCTTCGTTTTGACCTTGTAATTTATTGCTTAAATATTTACCAAAAGGCTCTACAGAAGTGAAAATAATATTTCCTCTTTCTGTATCAATTGTTAATCCTGATTGAAAATCGAATAAACCATCACCTTTACTTCCGTCAGGATTTTGTTGTAATTGTCCGTTCGAATTTAATCTATCCATATTCAGAACTTGTAATAACGATTGTTCTGAAACAGCAGAATTTGGTAAATAATTTAATGTTCCCGATGATTCTTTACCATTATCTTTGAAATTAATATTCATCAAGAAATCTTCACTCGAAACACCATAAGCGTTTAACGAATAAATATTTTTCATCATCAAATCCCACATTGGCGAAGCCACATTAACAGCAGAATTTGGTTTGATTAATTTCGCAATAATTGGTTTATCTGTCTCGCTCGACATTTGTCCAACTTTGTATAATTTTGTCGGATCAGAGCTTAACGAATATTGAAACGAAACCGCTAATAAATCTTCACCATCAACCAAAGGCGTATTCAAGGAAATGTATCCTAATTTTGGATAGAAAGTGAATTCGGAAGCATCAAGTTTACGAACATTTTCGTTGACGATAAAGTTTTCTCCATCCTGAAATTGTTCTCCATTGAAAGAATATCCGTTCAAATAACTTCTTGCATCACTAATCTTAGTAAAACCTTGAGAATTAATCTCATTAAATAAGGCATTACTACTATTTTGAGGCGCTGTATCACCTTCTGCAATATCTCGCAAAGCGATAATAGAACGTCTATTCTGTTGATTCCCTCCAGATTTATCAACTTTCCAAACCTCAATATTACTGATATTGATATTACTGTTAACTGCAGGATAATTTGCTAACGCTCTATCGTAACTATTTCTAAAAAATTGACCTAAGAAAAAGTGTCTATTGTATTCATATTTTTCGGCAGCGACTTTAAAATCAGTCATCACACCACCTCCTTGAACCACGATATTTTTAGATTCTGAACGTTGCTCTGAAAAGACAGCCGATACATTTGTACGACCAAATTTAAGATCTGTTCTAACTCCAAAAAGTGATTGCGCCCCTGTAATCAACGAAGTACTAAGCGGCATCGAAATATTACCAACCTCAATATTTTGTAGGATATCATCTTCTCCACCAAATGGATCTAATTTATTCCCTAAAGCCTTTCTCCACTGAAGTTTCATTTGATTTTCGAAGCCAAAACCAGCTTGCGTATCATAATTCACTTTCATCTGAAGATTTTCTCCGACTTTACCCAAAATACTCAATTGCATACGTTGGTTAAGATCCATTGTAAGCGTTTGACGGTTTTGTGGCAACAACATTGGATTATCTATCTTTTGCAAGAAAACACCCAATTCTAAATTTGCATAACCTTGCGGAATCAATGAAATTTCTGATCCACCAAAAATAGTTTCGAAAGCTTTGGATTTCACCTTAAAACTTGGTAAAATACTTCCTTCTTTTTTTCCTTCCTTATCTCCAAAACGTTCTTCACGATAAAATTGATCGTTGGTTTGAGATTTTACTCGGAAATAATTTTTCATGTCTTGATTCTGAACCAAAGTCAGGTATTCTTGACGTGTCAAATAGATAGGTTCGGAAACTAAACTTGTTCCAATTTGAGGATATAAAATATACTGACGCTTTATCGCATCATATTGTACATCGTATTTTATTTGATTATCTAAAAACAATCCACCTTTTTGATCTCGGATAGGAAACTTAAGCGTATCACTTTCCTGAGCCATCACATCGCTCATAGTTCCCATTGCAAAAAGGAAACACAAAGCTGCTATAGTAGAGCCTTTACGAATAGTTTTTGGTTCGTTATGAATCTTCATTAAATTTTCTTCAATGTTTCTTTTACTAAGAATTCCACGTCTGCATCTGGCTGATCTTGTAGGATTTTGTCCATTATTTTCTCTGCAGATTTTTTAGGAATTCCTAAAACTTCTAAAGCAGATAACGCTTCATTCTTAGATTTATTTTTAACCGAAGTAGAATTAACATCTAATATTAAATTTTGATCCAATTTATCTTTCAAGTCAATGATGATTCTTTGCGCTGTTTTAGCTCCGATTCCTTTTACACTTTGCAATAATCTGGCATCTTCTTGAGCGATTGCAGTTGCAATTTCTTTGGAAGAAAGTGTCGAAATAATCATCATTCCAGAAGCTGGACCAACACCGTTAACACTAATTAATTTCTGAAAAATTTCTCGTTCTAGTTTTGTAGCAAATCCATAAAGTATATGTGCATCTTCGCGAACAATCAAATGTGTAAAAATTGTAACCAATTCTTCGTGTTCTAAAGTAGAATATGTATTTAGTGAAATATTGACCCAATATCCGACCCCATTACAATCTATTACAGCATTTGTTGGATAAATCTCGATTAATTTACCTCTTAATTGTGTTATCATTTTGATGTTTATTTAGTTACACTACATATAGTGATAACGTCAAAAATACGATTTATTTTGTAAGGATGAAAGTATTGATTTTAATGAAAGCCCTGTCAAGATTTAAATCTTGACAGGGCTTCAATTGATTTGAATTAAATATTTTGAGAAATCAATTTTTAGTTTTTCATATTGTTGTTGGTTTGAAATATAACCGTCAGTACTAAACGGAGGAAATGTAAATACAGTTTTAAAATAATCATTTGAATACCCTTTATCACTCACTAATAGGATTATTAAACGTTACTCTCGTTTTAAGACTAGAACATCTTAATTTATCATCATAATTTTTATCAAATGAATAAGGTAATGGTTCAAAATAACCCTCATAATTTTTTTCACAAGGATATAATCCGTCAGATTCTAATGGACTTTGTTCAAATACTTTTCCAAAATGTTGAACTATAAATAATATTATTATTGAAATTAATAAGGATAAAATAATAATTTTTAAATTTTTCAAATTCAAAAATTCAATTAATTACAAATAAATTTACATACAATGCTCATCCATTCCATTTAGCTGAAGTGCTTCTTTGGCTGGTGAGATGAAAGGAATGTTTAATTCTAATCCGCGAAGGATAAATAATACACCCAAAATAAGTGTAATAATTGGTAAGATTTTTAAGATGGTTTGACGCTGTTTTACGGATAAAAAATTACCAAATAAAACGGTTGCAAACATCAAAGGTAATGTTCCAAGTCCGAAGAAGAACATGAACATGGCACTTTTATAAACTGATCCTAAACCAATGGCTGCTGTAAGTGAAGCATAAACCATTCCGCAAGGTAAAAGTCCGTTTAATAGACCAACTATATAAAGTGAGGAAGAATCTTTCTTGATTAAGAATTTACCAAGAGAGAGTTTTACTTTTACCATCAAGGCGTTTACAGGGCGAAGTTGCGTAGCACCATTTTCGTAGAATTTTGGAATCATAACCATAATAATCATCAAAACTCCAATCAAAATACTTAAGTAATTTTGTAATCCAACAAATGAAAATGATTCACCAATCAATCCTAAAATTGCCCCTAAAATTGTATAAGTGGTTACACGTCCTAATTGATACGTCAAATTACGAAGTGTAAATTTTAGTTTGTTTTGAGATTCTAATCCCAAAGATAAAGCAATAGGCCCGCACATCCCCACGCAATGCAGGGACGATGTAAGACCTATGGATAATGCTATGATAACTATTGTGAAATCCATCGAATGGACTTTTTAATCAAATAAGTTTGATTATTTTCTTTCCAGCTTAATGTTAATTCGTATTCTCCGTCAATTAACTTAACAGAAGGTACTAAGAAATTTTTTCTATCTGATAATTTGATTGCTGTTTTAACGTCTTTCGTTTCGTTATCATTTCGCATCAAATAAATATCCCCTTTAAAATCGGCAGCTGTATTAGCTGGAAATTGAAATAAAAATCCATTTGCTTGTACAATAACTTCTGGTTTTTCGGCTAAAGTATTTGCACGTTTTTCAGCATTTATTTCATCCTGAAAATGAATTTCTTTTTCGTAATAATCCTCGGTTACCATTCCACCTGTATCTCCTGCAAAATATAACAATGATAGAATGAATATCATAAAACATCCCAAAGCAATTGCTACATAATGTCCCCAATTTAACTTCATATGATTAATATTTGAATGGAGCTGAGAAGCTCGTTTCGTATTTATCGATTACTTTTCCTTTTTGATTGACTAAGCCAATCACTACTTTTTCTTTGTACGATTTAACTTCATCCATTGGAATTTTCAAGAAGAATTTTCCTTGAATGATTTGACCTTTTTCCATGTTCAATTTATTTTCGCCTTCATACATTTCTACTTTTGAGTTTTTGTGTGATAGCAATTGAACAGTTACAATTTGATCTGCATTCGTTTTGTTGTACAATGTATACTCGAATTGATTAACGTAGTATTTTCCTTCTACCTTGTAATCTGTTCCAGGAACTTTAAGGTATTTAGATTCTACATCAGAACGAGAGAACAAGAATGCTGTCATTGCTCCAATTAATAATAATAAGGCAAATGTATAAGCTGCTAAACGTTTCGTGAATTTGAATTTTTCTCCACGTTTAATATCATCTTCAGAAGCATAACGAATCAATCCTGTTGGTAAACCAACTTTTTCCATTACTTCGTCACATGCATCAATACAAGCTGTACAGTTAACACATTCTAATTGGATACCGTTACGAATATCAATTCCAGTTGGACAAACAACTACACATTGACCACAATCTATACAATCTCCTTTTCCTTCTGCTTTACGGTCTTCGTTCTTTTTGAATTTTGCTCGACCAGCTGTTCCTTCACCACGTTTGAAATCATATGTTACATTGATTGTATGTGCATCAATTAATACGCCTTGGAAACGTCCGTAAGGACAAACCAATGTACATGCTTGTTCACGAAACCATGCAAAGATGAAATAGAAAGTAGCTGAGAAGAAAACCAATCCAACTAATGTTCCTACATTTTCTGCAGGACCTTCTTTTATTACATCATACAATGCATCAGCTCCAATAATATAAGCTAGGAATACATTTGCGATAATAAATGAAATGATTGCGAAGATGGTCCATTTCAGTAATTTTTTACGAATTTTTTCTTCGTCCCAATCTTGCTTATCTAATCTTATTTGTTTTGCTCTATCTCCTTCTATGGCGTATTCTATTTTTCGAAAAACCATTTCCAAGAAAATAGTTTGTGGACATACCCATCCACAAAATAAACGACCATAAGCCATGGTGAATAATACGATGAAAATAATTGTCGTGATCATTCCTAAAGCTAAAAGGAAGAAGTCTGATGTAAAAAATGGAAAACCAAATAAAATGAATTGACTGTGCAATACATCAAATTTGAACAATGGATTTCCATTAGGTAATTTAAAGAAAGGCGTTAAGATTAATATTGCTAACAATACATAACTTACATACGTCCTATAATTTGTAAACTTACCTTTTGGTTTTTTAGGGTAAACCCATTTACGCTCTCCTGTTCGCTCCATAGTTCCAATGGAAGTACGTACATCTTCGTTCATTTGGCTGTTTTCATCCAAATAATCGTCTAAATTAAATTCATCTTTTGGGTCAGAATTTTGAACACTCATTATAGTGAATTTTAAATATATACAAATTTACGACTAAAAAAGAAAAGAGAGCTTATAAATAAGCTCTCTTTCAATATGATATTTGTTGTAATTATTCAATCAATTACTTTTGTTTCCATGCTTCCATTAAGTCACCTTGAGGAGCAGCTGCACCTTCTGCAACTGTTTTCGTAGGTTCTTTTTGGTTGATGTAATATACGTAAGAAGCTACTTTCTCAATTGCTAATCCAGATAACTCTTTACGTTGTCCAAATGCACGCATTTGAGGATTGTGTGGAGATCCATTGTAAACAATGTGATAAATATTTTTGAATAAACTATCTTCTACATGATTCACCCAGTAATCATCAGTTAAGTTTGGTCCAATACCTCCTTTACCACCTTCCATGTGACATTGAGTACAGTTTTGTTCGAAGATCTTTTTACCTTGTTCTACAATTGCAGGATCATTAGATTTGTTTACAGCTCCTGTGATATCAATATCATTTGCAACTGCCCAAATACTATCTTGTGCATCTTTGTAAACCATTTCTTCTTCGTATTCTTTGTCCATGTGAGCAAAGTCTGTAAAGCTATAAGCCATTACATAAACCACCATAAACACAACACCAAAGTAGAATAATGATAACCACCATTGTGGTAAAGCATTGTCTAACTCTTTGATTCCGTCAAAACCGTGATCTAAGATAATAGATTCTTCTTCTTCGTCTGATTGTTTTTTACCAGCACTACTGAACAATCTTTTGAAGTAACCTATTTTACCATCTTCTAAATATTTAGCTTGTTCTTCTTCAGATAATCTTTTAAATTTCTCTGCTTCAACAACTTTGTTTAAAGCATTGATGATTAAAAGCATCACGATTGCAACTGCTAATACTGCCCAGAAAATTCCTTGCGCAAACACATGTTTCAAGTGCTCCAATAAATTGTGAATCATTCCTTGAAAACCTGGTTCTGGCACCACATCTACTGGCGTCACCATTGTAAACGCTAAGATTACTGCTAATAGCGTTAATGGGATAAATATATAAGCCGGGGTACGTTGTCTCATTTTGTATTATTTTTTTCGTTCTCTTCTGGTTCTAAATCTAAAGCTGCTGACTCGTTGTCTTTGTAATACTCTTTTGGTTTTTTCATAACCTTAACAAAAATCGTCACAAAGACTGCTATAAATCCTATTAGGATTAATGTCTGCAACAAAGATGCATACTCATACTGAGAAAGGAATTCTTTATAATATTTTAACATTAGTTACTTGCTGTCTCTACTTGTTCAGCTTTTATATCTGTTCCTAAACGTTGTAAATATGCGATTAACGCTGTAATCTCACGATCTCTTAACGGAACAAACTCTTTACCTTGTTGTTTAGCTTCTGCTTCTTTTTTCGCATATAACTCTTTCAAGTCAGATGCATCTTTAAAGATAGTTTGCTCAATTGCTAAAGCTTGTTTGTTCATAGAAACTTGCATACTGTCAAAATCTTCTTGTTGATAAGGAACACCTAATGCAACCATTGATTTCATTTTATCACGCGTCAACTCACGGTCTAATTTATTATCAATTAACCAAGGGTAACGAGGCATGATAGAACCATCTGATGTAGAACGTGGATTCCACATGTGTTTGTAATGCCAAGCATCTGGGTTTTTACCTCCTTCGCGGTGTAAGTCTGGACCAGTTCTTTTAGACCCCCATAAGAATGGGTGATCGTAAACAAATTCTCCTGCTTTAGAGTATTCACCATAACGTTTTACTTCGTCACGGAATGGACGAACCATTTGCGTATGACAAGCATTACATCCTTCACGAATATATAAATCACGTCCTTCTAATTCTAACGGAGTATAAGGTTTGATACTTGCGATTGTAGGTACGTTTGATTTTACTACGATTGTAGGAACAATCTCTACTAAACCACCAACTGCTAAAGTTAATACTGCTCCAATTGTCATTACCAATGGAGTTCTCTCAATCCAAGAGTGAACACCTTCTCCTTGTGCACGTGTAGAAGCTTTTGGTGCTAATGCTGGTGCCTCTGCTTCTTCATTTGCAACAAAGTGTCCAGATTTTACAGTTCTCCAAACATTGATAATCATTAAGATTGCTCCTATTAAGTATAATGTTCCACCGAATGCACGTAATGGATATAACCATTGTTTAAGAATTGTAACTGTTTGTAAGAAGTTACCATATTCTAATGTTCCGTCTGCTGCGAATTGTTTCCACATTAAACCTTGTGTCCATCCTGCAACATACATAGGAATTACCCAGAATAAGACACCGAAAGTACCAATCCAGAAGTGAGCATTAGCCATCTTAACAGATGCTAATTTTGTGTTGAATAATTTTGGAGCTAAGTAATAGATCATACCAAAAGCGATAAATCCATTCCATCCTAAAGTACCTACGTGTACGTGAGCAGGAACCCAGTCTGTAAAGTGACCAATTTTATTTAATGTTTTTGTTGCTAACATTGGACCTTCGAAAGTAGCCATACCATAACAAGTTAAGGCAACTACGAAGAATTTCAAAATAGGATTTTCTCGTACTTTATCCCATGCACCACGTAATGTTAATAAACCATTTAACATACCTCCCCAAGATGGAGCGATTAACATGATAGAGAAACCTGTTCCTAAAGCTTGTGCCCAACCTGGTAATGCTGTATAAAGCAAGTGGTGAGGACCAGCCCAAATATAAATAAAGATTAATGACCAAAAGTGGATAATAGATAATTTGTATGAGAATACAGGTCTATTAGCTGCTTTTGGTACAAAGTAATACATTAATCCTAAGATAGGTGTCGTTAAGAAGAATGCTACGGCGTTGTGCCCGTACCACCATTGTACTAACGCATCTTGAACTCCAGAATACAATGAATATGATTTCGGAGCCGTTAAGCTAAATGTTACAGGGATTTCTAAATTGTTAAACACGTGTAACATTGTAATTGCTGCCCAAGTTCCGATATAGAACCAAATTGCAACGTACAAGTGACGTACACGACGCTTAGCAATCGTTAAGAACATTTGTGCTCCAAACAATACCCAAACTAACGCGATTAAAATATCAATTGGCCATTCATGCTCAGCATACTCTTTAGAAGTGTTGTATCCTAAGATAAATGTTACAAATGATAATACAATAAATAATTGCCATCCCCAGAAAACGATCCAGCTTAAAACATCGCTGTACATTCTGGTTTTCAACAACCTTTGCATTGAATAATAAGCTCCAGTAAAGAAAGAGTTCCCAACAAAGGCGAATACCGCAAATGTTGTGTGAATCATTCTTAATCTACCAAAACCAAGTTTTCCTTGCGAATTGATTAAGCCTTGGATGTTCCCTCCGATTGTACCATCATCCGATCCGAAGATGTATTCTGGTAACGTAGGAAAAAACAACAAAGTTGCAACCAATACTCCAAAGAAAAATGCCATAACTGCCCAAAACAATGTGGCATAAAGGAAATACTTTACGATCTTATTGTCGTAACTAAAAGTCTGCATTTGCATTATGAGTCGATTTTATCTTGTGTTTTTTTATCATCTTTTAACATTCTCACTGCTGGAGATTCGTCTTCATCAAACTGTCCTTTCTTGTATCCTAAAAAGAATAAAAGTAAGAAAATTGCCCCCAAAGAGACACTAACTAATATCATTAATAATAATATCCCCATAGCTCCACAAAATTACAAAGCCCTAAGTTCTTATCACAATGATTTTGGTCAGAGCAGTATGTATAAGTCTAATTTAAAATCAATCTAAATTCCATTTTGTTAATTTATCTGCAATTCGCGTACTCGCTGTCGCAAAAATTAACACTGAAATAGAACTTATTGGCATCAATATAGCCGCTACAACTGGCTGTAAATAACCAGAAACGGCAAAACTAAGCCCTACAATATTATACAAGAAACTGATGATAAATGCTATTTTTACAAATTTCATCGTTGTCTTTGATAACTTTAAAAAATTTGGAATTGCCGAAAAACTTTTAGCATCCAAAATACCATCACATGAAGGCGAAAAACTATTAATATCTTCAGAAATAGAAATACCAACAGTACTTTGCTTTAAAGCTCCAGCGTCATTCAATCCATCACCAAGCATCAATACTTTCTTTCCTTCTTGTTCTAATTGTTTAATATATTCTAACTTATCAGATGGCGATTGATTAAAAATCAATTTTGCATTGGATGGAAAAATTGTTTCTAAATATTCTTTTTCAGAATCATTATCCCCAGACAAAACGTGTAACTGATAAGCATCCAACTCTTTCAATAAACGATCTAAACCATTTCGGTATCGATTGGTATACACAAATTTACCAAAAACTTCTCCATCTATCGCTATAAAAACTTGAGATTGATTCAATATATTTTCATTAAAAATTGCATTCGTAAAACTTCTCGAACCTACTTTTATATGATGACCATCCACTTCGGCTTGCTGACCTTTTCCTACAATCTCTTCATAATTAGAAATTGGCAAATGATCATCTACACTTAGCTTTTTATATAATGTACGGCTTAATGGATGATTAGAATTTCTGATTAAGGCTTTAATCAATTGTTTTTGATATTCAGACAATTCTTTTCCTTCGTATTGCACTTGCGCCTCATCACTTTCGGTAATTGTACCTGTTTTATCAAAAACAACATCTGTAATTTTTTCCATTCTTTCGACAGTCGATGTATTTTTTACATAGAATTTCTTATTACCGAAAATACGCATCATATGTCCCAAAATAAATGGCGAAGACAATCCCAATGCACAAGGACAAGCAATAATTAGAATAGAAGTTACAACTTCTAAAATTTTTGATGAATCATGATAATACCAATAAACAGCAGAAATTGCTGTAATAATAAGAATGATTATGGTAAAATAATGACTGATTTTATTGGTTAAAGCATTCAATTCTGATTCTTCTTTCTGGAAAGCATCATTATTCCAAAGTTGTGTTAAATAACTTTGATTAACATCAGAAATAATTTCTAACTCAATTGCGTGACCAGATTGTTTTCCTCCAGCAAATATTTTATCACCTGCATTTTTCTGAATTAAACGAGATTCTCCTGTAACAAACGAGTTATCAATCATCGCTTCGCCTTTCATTAAAATAGCATCAGCTGGAATAATTTCTTCATTTCTAATCAAAATTCGATCACCTTTTTTCAAATCAGCTAATAAAATTGGCTGCTCGTGACCATTTTCTAACTTCGCAACTGCAATAGGATAAAACGATTTGTAATCTCTATCGAATGCCAACGCTTGCATCGTTTGTTGTTGAAACCATTTCCCAGTCAACATCAAAAACAATAACATCGCTAATGTATCGAAATAACCAGGTGAAATATCAAAAATGATATCATACGTTGATTTGAACATTATAACGATAATTCCTAATGCAATTGGTACATCAATATTAATATACTTGTTTTTCAACCCTTGCCATGCTGAAACAAAATAATCGGTAGATGAATAAAAGAAAACAGGTAAAGACAACGCAAACATTGTCCAACGAAAATATCCTTTATTTTGATCTAACCATTGCTCTTTTACCTCTCCAAAAACTTCGACATATTCAGGAAAAGATAAAAGCATAATATTTCCAAAACAGAATCCTGCAATTACCAATTTACTCACCAAAGATCGATCGACTTTGCTTTTTTTCTTTTTGTCTAATGTTTTTAGATTAATCGAAGGTTTGTAGCCTAAATTTGTAATAAATCTTGCCAAATCACCTAATTTCAAATCCGCATCACGATACGTAATCTGAACAGTTTTTTGTGTAAAATTGACATTAGAAGATATAATATTTGGGTTAATCGTATCCAAACTTTCTAACAACCAAACACACGAAGTACAGTGCATTACAGGTACATAAAAGGACACAACTGTAACGCCGTCATCTGAAAAATCGACAACTTTATCAAAGATTTCTTTTGTGTTTAAGAAATCAAATTGATGATTACTTTTTTCATCAGGACGCAAACCTGCATTACGATTAAGGTCGTAATAATCTTTTAGATTATTTACGTTTAAAATCTCGTAAACCGTTTTACAACCCTGACAACAAAAATCCTTTTCATCGAACTGAATAACCTCTTCTTCAATTCGTTGACCACAGTGAAAACAATTCTCTTCCATACTATTTTACAAAATTACTTTCCTTTTATCAGAATTAACGTTAACTTTGTATGAATTAAGTCATAACAACAAGATATGTCAGAGTTTAATGAGAATGTAGTATCGATTAAAGCGATGTTTGATAACCCAGAGTCTTTCGGGGTTTTTAGTAAGGAAGAATTATTGGAGTTTGAGCAAGAAAAGAAAATCATCAACCTAAAAAAAGGAGACGAAATTATACAGGAAGGTCACACACCAAAAGGTATATATTGCGTAATGAAAGGAACTGCTAAGTTGTTCAAAATTGGCTTTAATGGAAAAGAGCAAATTCTACGTTTTATCAACGAAGGTGACATTATCGGTTATCGCTCAATTTTAAGTCAAGAAGTTTTTGGTGCATCTGCAACTGCAATGACGCCAGTTGAAATATATTATATTCCAGAAAAATTCTTCTTAAAATTATTAGAAGTTAATCCAAAATTAGCTTTCAATATTTTACAAAGAATTGCAAAAGATTTGGGAGAATACGCCAGAACAATCACTTATTTAGCACAAAAAACAGTTCGCGAACGTTTGGCTGAAGTTTTAATTTTATTAGAAGGAAAATTAGGAACAGACAAAGACGGATTTATCAACATTTCGTTGACACGCGAAGAAATGGCTAATTTGATTGGAACAGCAACAGAATCTGCAATTCGTTTGATTTCTGAATTCAAAACTGATGAATTAATCGAAGTTGAAGGACGAAAAATCAAAGTTTTAGATCATCAAAAATTGACAAAATTAGGTCATGTTATTTTGTAAGAATTTATTCTTGATATAAAATCAAAAGTCGCTCACAGAGCGACTTTTTTTATGCAAATTATTTCAATTTCATATAATAATTTTTGAGAATTGGATCAATTTTTTCGAGCGCATATCTCAACGTTGTTCTTGGCATTTGCAACGTATATTCGTCCAAAAACTCAATCAACTTTTCTTCGTCCATTTTTCCCATTTCACGCAACATCCAACCATTTGCTTTGTGCATTAAATCGTGCGAATGATGAAGATTTTTCAACATAATTTCTGGAACAATTGAAAATGATTTTTGTTTGATAAAATATATCGTTGATACAATTGCGATTCGTTTTTCCCACAAATCTTCTGAATCCGCCAATTCAAAAAGTAATTCTTCTCGCTTTTGATGAAAACAATAATGGCCCAAAATTTTATAACAACTTATGTCAACCAAATCCAATTGTTGATTTGAGAAGTTTGAGCAAGATAAAAATCGATGATATCTTTTCTCACTTTTTCATCTTTTGATTTTTCGTACTTCGAAACCAACATCAACAAAGCAGTTAATCTGTATTCGTGAATATTAAAATTCAATAGATTTTCGATGTCATTTAACGAAACTTGTTGATAAAATTATTTCGCAATCAAACGCTGATTCGGAACAGAAATCCCGAGAAAAATATCTCCTTCGCCATATTCTCCTTTTCCAGTTTTGAAAAAACGCATCATAATCTTCGCTTTATCATCGTCCGCTAAATCTTGTAAAGTTGATTTTAATTGCTCTATCATATTTTATCAATTAGATGTTGATGTTAACAAAAAAAGAGTCCAAAAACTGAACTCTTATTTATTTTAAAATATTAAATATAAATTTCCTAACTTTAATACAAACTTACATTTATGAATTTCAAACACAAGCCTCTAATATTATTATTCTTCCTGATTATAATAATCAATGGTCTTATAAAGTTGTATAATAATTTTCGTGAAAATTCAATGGGTCTTTATATTCAAATTGGATTATTATTTATGGTTATATTAATTCTAATTTTTAATCTTAAAAAATCTAAAAATTAAAACTATTATTCTTCCGAATCATTTTCTTCCTCATCGTAATATTGAAAAAGGAAATTATTATAAGGAAAACGTTTCATGTGAATTTCTTTCACTTCTTCATAAACCGTTTTTCGCAAATCTTCTAAATTATCTTTTTCCGTTGCCGAAATAAACAATGTCGGATAATCTGTTTTCGCCATCCACGTACGTTTCCAATCTTCTAACGAATAATTTTCAAATTTCTTTTCAGACAAATCATCTTCATCTTGTTTAATATAAGAAAAATTATCAATTTTATTGAAAACCATAATCGTTGGTTTTTCTTTCGACTCTATTTCAGCTAAAATTTGATTCACAGAATTCACATGATCCTCAAAACTCGCATGCGAAATATCCACAACATGGACCAACAAATCCGCTTCACGAACCTCATCTAATGTAGATTTGAACGATTCTACCAATTGTGTTGGCAACTTGCGAATAAACCCAACCGTATCCGTTAATAAGAAAGGTAAATTACCAATTACCACTTTTCGAACCGTTGTATCTAATGTTGCAAATAATTTATTTTCGGCAAAAACTTCGGACTTCGATAAGACATTCATCAACGTTGATTTCCCAACATTTGTGTACCCAACCAACGCAACGCGTACCAATGCTCCTCGATTTTTACGTTGAGTCGCCATTTGCTTATCGATTCCTTTCAATTTCTCTTTCAATAACGTAATTCGATCACGAATAATACGTCTATCCGTTTCAATTTCCGTTTCACCAGGACCACGCATACCAATTCCTCCACGTTGACGCTCTAAGTGTGTCCACATTCGTGTTAATCGTGGTAATAAATATTGGTATTGAGCCAATTCTACCTGCGTACGTGCATATGAAGTTTGCGCTCGTTGAGCAAAAATATCTAAAATCAATTGTGTACGGTCGATGATTTTTTTGTTGACAACTTTCTCAATATTTTTCAACTGAGAAGGCGTTAATTCATCATCAAAAATAACTGTATCAATATCATATTCTTCGACAAAAGCCGTGATTTCATCTAATTTCCCGCTTCCTACAAAGAATTTAGAATCAGGTTTGTCCATTCTTTGTGTAAAACGTTCTCCAACTGTCGCTCCAGCTGTATAAGCTAAGAACTCCAATTCGTCCATATATTCCGTCAGTTTTTCTTCGGATTGTTCACGTGTAATCAATCCAACTAAAACTACTTTTTCGTATTGTGCTTCTTGTTTTTCTAACATATATTACTGCAAAAATAAAAGAAAGTTTTGGATGTAACCGAACTTTCTATAAAATATTGAGAATTAATCAAATCAATAAAACTCAATAAATATTTGAGTTCTTTTGGATAAAAATAGAAAAAAATAAGGTTTTCATAATTAATAACAAGTTTATTTACTAATTTTCAAAAAATCTATTGTCAATTAAAATTTCCTTTCTACATTTGTTCCGACAAAAAAGTAAAAATGTACAAAAATCAATTACATCATCATCACCATCATACTTGCACTCAAGCGAGCAGATAGTGGTATGTAATGATTTTATCACAATATCTAAATCCCGTTTGAGTAAATCGAACGGGATTTTTTGTTACTTCAAGATTTAATCATCGATTTACTCAAACTTAAAAAATATAAAACATTAAAAATGAGTAAATTAAAAATAGCCATTCAGAAAAGTGGTCGATTAAGTGAAAAATCACTCGAATTATTGAAAGATTGCGGAATTAAAATTTCTACAAGTAATCGAAAATTAAGAACCGAATCTCCAAATTTCCCTATCGAAGTTTTATTCTTACGAGACGACGATATTTCACAATATGTAGAACAAGGCGTTGCTGACATCGGTATTTTAGGAGAAAATGAAGTTTGGGAAAAAGATAAAAATGTCACTCAAATTCGTCAATTAGGATTCGCAGGTTGTAAACTTTGTTTAGCTATTCCGAAAGATGAAGCTTATACAGATTTAAGTTATTTTCAAGACAAAAAAATTGCCACTTCTTATCCACGTATTTTACAAAAATTTTTCCAAGAAAAAGGTATCAACGTTAAGATTGAAGAAATTGGTGGAAGCGTAGAAATTGCTCCAAGTATCGGTTTGGCAAATGCTATTTTTGACATCGTTTCTACAGGTTCAACATTATTAACAAATGGTTTGAAACAAGTGGAAACAGTGGTTGAATCACAAGCAGTTTTAATTTCTAACAAAAATCTCGACAATGAAAAACAAGCAATTGTAGATCGTCTTTTATTTAGAATTGAAGCGGTAAAACAATCTTCTGAGAACAAATATATTTTATTAAACGCGCCCAACGAAAAGTTAGAAGAAATCATTGCTTTGTTACCCGGAATGAAATCTCCAACAGTTTTACCACTTGCCGAAAAAGGTTGGTCATCAATCCACACTGTAATTAAAGAAGATACTTTTTGGGACATCATCGAGCAATTGAAAGCTTTGGGTGCGGAAGGAATTTTAGTACTAGAAATTGAAAAAATGATTTTATAATTTTTGATTGACGATTTACAATTTACGATTGAATCGTAATTCGTAATTCTAAAATCGTAATTCGTAACAAAATGCAAACATATATCAAACCTCAACTTTCAGATTGGTCTACGTTAACAGCTCGACCAACGAAAGAAGCACAAGATTTACAAGAAATAGTTTTAGATATTTTTGGAAAAATTCAAACCGAGAAAGATCAAGCTTTAATTGATTTTACAGAAAAATTTGATCAAGTTAAGCTAACTTCTTTAGAAGTTTCTACTCAAGAAATTGAAGAAGCAAAAACTTTAATTTCTGAAGAATTAAAAGGAGCAATTCAATTAGCAGCTTCTAATATTGAGAAGTTTCACACTGAACAACGTGAAGAAGTAAAAGTTATTGAAACCACAAAAGGAGTAAATTGTTGGAGAGAATCTCGCGGTATCGAAAATGTTGGAATTTATATTCCAGGTGGAACAGCTCCGTTATTTTCTACAACTTTAATGTTAGGAATTCCTGCTAAATTAGCTGGTTGCCAAAATATTATTTTATGTACACCTCCAAATAAAGAAGGAAAAATTCACCCTGCAATTTTATATACTGCGAACTTAATCGGAATTGAAAAAATCTACAAAGTTGGCGGAATTCAAGCGATTGGAACGTTAACTTTTGGAACAGAAACGATTCAAAAAGTGGATAAAATTTTCGGTCCAGGAAACCAATATGTAACTGCAGCAAAACAAGTTGCTCAAAACTTTGGTGTAGCCATCGACATGCCTGCTGGTCCAAGCGAAGTTTTAGTGATTGCAGATGAAACTTCGGTTCCTAAATATGTGGCTGCCGATTTATTATCACAAGCCGAACACGGAATCGATTCACAAGTGATTTTATTAACAACAAACGAACAAATATTAAATGAAACGATTGAAGAAATCAATGCTCAATTAGAAGTTCTGCCAAGAAAAGAATTAGCGACTAAAGCGTTAGAAAATTCAAAAGGAATTGTTTTAAATTCTATCGAAGAATGTGTAACTTTTTCAAATATTTATGCACCTGAACATTTAATTTTCGCTTGCGAAATGGCTGAAAATTATATCGATAAAATTATTAATGTAGGTTCAGTTTTCTTAGGAAATTATTCGTGTGAATCGGCTGGTGATTATGCTTCAGGAACCAATCACACTTTGCCAACTAATGGTTATGCAAAAAATTATTCAGGAGTTTCGTTTGATAGTTTTATCAAGAAAATCACGTTTCAGAAATTATCAGCAGAAGGAATTCAAAACATTGGTCCAGCAATCGAATTAATGGCTGAAGCCGAAGAGTTATTTGCGCACAAAAATGCAGTAACCTTAAGACTAAATGATCTAAAATCGTAAATCAAAAATCGTACATGAATTCATTCAACATAAATAACATCATTCGTCCTAACGTAAAAACGCTGAAAGCTTATTCATCAGCTCGTGACGAATTTCAAGAAATAAATAACGATTTCGTTTTCTTGGATGCGAACGAAAATCCTTTCAATAATGGATTGAATCGTTATCCTGATCCTTTACAACGTAATGTAAAATCGATTTTAAGTGAAATCAAAAACTTTCCTGCAAATCAGATTCTATTAGGAAATGGAAGTGACGAAGTGTTAGATTTAATTTTCCGAGCATTTTGCGAACCGAATCAAGATAATGTTATTGCGATTTCACCTTCCTATGGAATGTATGGTGTTTTAGCGAATTTAAATGCTATTGAATACCGAAAATCGTTATTAAACAAAGAAGATTTTCAACCAAACATCGAAGATATTTTCTCAAAAGTAGATGAAAATACAAAAATGATTTTTTTATGCTCTCCTAATAATCCAACAGGAGAAATCATCAAAAGAGAAACTATTTTAGAAATTGTGAATCGTTTCAATGGCTTAATAATTATCGACGAAGCTTATATCGATTTCGCCACAGAACAGTCTTGGATAGAAGAAATCAAAAATTATCCAAACGTAATTGTTACCCAAACTTTGTCGAAAGCGGTTGGTTTAGCAGGAATTCGTTTAGGAATTTTGTATGCTTCACAAGAAATTGTGGATGTTTTAAATAAAATAAAACCACCTTATAACATCAATCAATTAACACAATTAAAAGCGATTGAAATTTTAAGCGATTACGATAAAGTGATAGCTATTACAAATACGATTATTCAACAAAAAGAAGTTCTAGAAAATGCTTTAACTGATATCTCATTTGTAGAAAAAATCTATCCAAGCGATTCGAATTTCATTTTGATTAAAGTTGATAATGCAAACGAACGTTACAATCAATTGGTCGAAAAAGGAATTGTAATTCGTAACAGAAACAACGACGATTTATGCGAAAATTGTTTACGTATTACAGTTGGAACGGAAGTTGAAAATCAGAAATTAATACAAACACTTAAAATAATATAATTTGTCATTTCGAATGAAACGACAGTGAAATGAGAAATCTCTGAGATTCCTCCTAACATCGGAATGACATCAAAAACAACTAAAATGAAAAAAATACTATTCATAGATCGTGATGGAACAATGATTTTAGAGCCAGCTGACTACCAAGTTGACAGCTTTTCCAAATTAGAATTCTATCCAGAAGCCTTTACTTATTTAGGTAAAATTGCAAAAGAATTGGACTACGAATTAGTTATGGTGACCAACCAAGATGGTTTAGGAACGCCTTCTAATCCTGAGGAATTATTTTGGCCAATACAAAATTTCGTAGTGAAAGCATTCGAAAATGAAGGCGTGAAATTCGAGGATATTTACATTGATAAAACTTTTGCTCATGAAAATGCGCCAACGCGTAAACCTGGAACGGCTTTATTAACAGAGTATATCAATAACCCTGAATATGATTTAACAAATTCGTTTGTAATCGGTGATCGAATAACGGATGTTAAATTAGCTCAAAATCTTGGTGGAAAAGGAATTTTTATCGCGAATGATGAAGCTTTAGGCGCAGACGAAATCAATGATAACAAAGGATTAAATGATGCGATTGCTTTAAAAACAACTTCATGGAAAGAGATTTACGAGTTCTTAAAACTTCAAAATCGCACTGCTTCAATTGTTCGTAATACGAATGAAACAAAGATTAAAATTGATTTAAATCTTGACGGAACAGGAAAATCGGATATTTCGACAGGAATTCACTTTTTCGATCATATGTTAGATCAAATCGCTCGTCATGGACAAATGGATTTAGTGATAAAAGTGGATGGAGATCTAGAAGTGGACGAACACCACACGATTGAAGATACAGCAATTGCTTTAGGTGAAGTTTTTGCGCAAGCATTAGGAAATAAATTAGGTATCGAACGTTACGGATTTACTTTACCGATGGACGATTGCTTAGCACAAGCAGCAATTGATTTTGGCGGAAGAAACTGGTTAGTTTGGGAAGCTGATTTTAAACGCGAAATGATTGGTCAAATGCCAACTGAGATGTTTTATCACTTTTTCAAATCATTTACAGACGGAGCAAAAGCAAACTTAAATATCAAAGCGGAAGGAACAAACGAGCACCACAAAATCGAAGCTATTTTCAAAGCGTTTGCAAAAACCATTAAAGTAGCTGTAAAACGCGATCCTGAAAAAATGATTTTACCCTCAACAAAAGGACTTTTATAATTGACGAATGAAGATTTAAGATTAATATCAATCGTAAATCAAAAGTCGTAAATCAAAGAATATGGTAGCAATAGTAAAATACAATGCAGGAAATGTAAAATCGGTATATAATGCAGTAACTCGTTTGGGGTTCGAAGCTATAATTACAGACGATTTTGAAACTTTGCAAAATGCTGACAAAGTAATTTTTCCAGGAGTTGGAGAAGCAAGTTCCGCAATGACTTATTTAAAAGTAAAAGGATTAGATAAAGTCATTAAAAACTTAAAACAACCAACCTTAGGCATTTGCTTGGGACAACAATTAATGTGCGCTTATTCGGAAGAAGGAAATACCGATTGTTTAGGAATTTTCCCTATTCAAGTCAAGTTATTTCCATCAACCGAAATCGTTCCTCACATGGGCTGGAATACGATTTATGACTTAAAAACACCTTTGTTTAACGAAGTAGAAGAGAACTCCGACTTTTATTATGTACATAGTTTTTATTGCGAAAATTCAGAATATACGATCGCGAAAACAGACTATATTTTAGAATATTCAGCAGCTTTACATAAAGATAATTTTTACGCAACTCAATTTCACCCAGAGAAATCTGCAAGAATAGGAGAACAAATACTAAAAAACTTTCTAAGTTTATAGTAATTATAAATTCACACACATGAAAAAAATAGTTTTTACTATACTTAGTGCTTTTGCAATTTCGCAGGTTTCTGCTCAAGAAAAAGTGTACTTCACTTCTACTCCTTCTTTAAGTCCTGATGCTAAAACGGTTTATTTTAGTTACGATGGCGACATCTGGTCAACCGATATAAATGGCGGGAATGCTGCAAGAATAACAGCTTTAGAAGGAGAAGAAATCAATCCTCGTGTTTCACCAGACGGAAAATGGCTGGCATTCAGCTCTAATCAATATGGAAATTACGATATTTATATAATGCCTATAAATGGTGGACAAATTAAGCAATTGACTTTTCATCAAGCCAAAGATGAAGTCGAGAGTTGGAGTTGGGACAGTAAATCGATCTATTTTACATCAAATCAAAATAATGGATTTGGAAGTTTTAAAATTGATTTAGATGGAAAAACACCAGAAGCGCTTTTTACAAATTATTTTAATACAACAAATGGTTTAGTAGAAACTCCTCAAGGCGAATATATTTTCACTAACTCGTCTGAAAGTGCAAGTCAAGTTACACGAAAAAGATACAAAGGCGAAAATAATCCAGATTTATTAGGATATAATCCAACCACAAAAAGTTATAAACAATATACCGATTATAACGGAAAAGATTTTAATCCTACGGTTGATAAAAACGGAATTATTTATTTTATTTCGGACGAAAATAATGGCGAATACAACTTATATCAATTAGCAAATGGTAAAAAAGAAGCGTTAACAAAATTTGAAACTTCGATTAAAAAACCTTTTGTTTCAGCTGATGGTTCAAAAGTTGTTTTCGAAAAAGATTATCAATTATTTGTTTACGATGTAAAAACTAAAACGTCGAAACCTCTTACAATTAATGTTAATTCGAATAAATCTTTAGAAAAAGAGCAAAATTTTGAAGTTGATAATAACATCGATTATTTTGACATTTCTCCTGATGGAAAGAAAATGGCCTTTGTAAGCAGAGGAATTATTTTTGTTTCGGATAATGAAGGAAAGTTTGTCAATCAAATTTCTGATGGAAAAGAGCGTGTTTTAGAAGTAAAATGGTTAAAAGACAACAAAAATTTAATCTTCAACCAAACGTATAAAGGTTACCAAAATTGGTTTAAAATTTCGGCTGACGGAAAAGGAAAAGTTGAACAATTAACTTCTGATTTAAGAAATAATCGAGACATTACATTCAACAACGATTTATCACAAGCTGTTTATTTAAGCGGACGCGATGAAGTAAGATTATTAGATTTGAAATCACTTAAATCATCAACAATTGTTAAAGATGAAATTTGGGCTTTCCAAAATTCGAAACCATCTTTTTCTCCAAATGATGAATATGTGTTATTCTCTGCAAAACGTAATTTCGAGTTAGATATTTTTATTCACAACATCAAGAAAAATACAACGGTTAATTTAACAAATACTGGTGTTTCAGAAGCTGACCCTACTTGGTCACCAGACGGAAAATACATTTATTTTTCAAGCGACAGAAAAAATCCTTCCTATCCTTTGGGAATGCAAGAATCGAGTATTTATCGTGCTTCTTTAGATTGGTTTGATCAAGCTTATAAATCAGAAAAATTTGATAATTTATTTGTAGAAGAAAAAAAGGTTGAGAAGAAAGAGAAAAAAGAAGAAAAGAACGATTTTAAAGCATTAACTATTAATCCAGAAGGATTCTTAGAAAGAATTGAATTGGTAACAGACCGTTTTGGATATCAGACAAATCCTTTTGTTTTTGCGGATGATAAAAAGCAATTTTTATTCTATAATACTAACCAAGAAAATGGTAAATTTCAGTTATACAGAAAAACGACCGCTGATTTTGAAGAAGATAAAACAGACAAAATATTCAACAAAGGCGCTGATTTTATCTTGAAAAATGAGAAAAATCTTTACGCTTTAATCGATAATTCTGTTTACAAATTTGGTATTAATTCTACAAATCCTGAAAAAGTTAGTATTAAATATAATTTCAATAAAAACTTGGCTTCAGAATTCAATCAAATGTACGAAGAAGCTTGGGCTGGAGTAGAAGAAAATTTCTATGATGAGAATTTTCACGGAATTGATTGGAAAGCAAAAAAAGAACAATACGCAACGTTTTTACCTTATGTAAACAATCGAAATGATTTAAGAATTTTGCTAAATGATATGCTAGGTGAATTAAATTCTTCGCATTTAGGTTTTTCATCTTTCGGAAAAGAAGAAAGTAGAAGATTGAATTATTTCACCAACGAAACAGGAATTATTTTCAAAAAAGATCAACCTTTTGCAGTTGAAAAAATCTTACGAAAATCTCCTGCTTTCCTTAAAAATGTTGATGTTCAAGAAGGTGATATTTTAGTAAGTGTGAATGGACAAAAAATCGATCCAAACCAAAATCGTGAAACTTATTTTACAACGCCTAAAAAATTAGAAGAATTAACTCTTGAATTTGACCGAAAAGGAAAAACAATTTCTACGAAGATTCATCCAATTTCAAATAACGAATTGAAATCACTTTTATATGATGAATGGATTTATGAAAATCGTCAGCGTGTAAAAAAATTAAGCAACGATAGAATTGCTTATTCGTACATGAAAAATATGTCTACTTCTGAATTGGATGTGTTTTTATTGGACATGGTAGAGCAAGAGAATAGAAAAGATGGTGTCATTTTAGATTTACGTTTCAATACAGGTGGAAATGTACATGATAAAGTTTTGAACTTTTTATCGCAAAGACCTTATTTGAAATGGAAATATCGTGAAGGACAATTAACTGTTCAACCAAATTTTGCTCCTTCAGGAAAACCAATTGTTTTATTAATTAACGAATACTCATTGAGCGATGCAGAAATGACAGCTGCAGGATTCAAAGCCTTGAAATTAGGAAAAATCATCGGGCAAGAAACGTATCGTTGGATCATTTTCACTTCTGGAAAAGGATTAGTTGATGGCTCATTTTATCGTTTACCAAGTTGGGGAACTTATACTTTGGACGGACAAAATTTAGAAAAAACTGGAGTTAAACCTGACATTTATATTAAAAATACGTTCTTAGATCGATTAGAAAATAAAGACCCACAATTGGAACGTGCAATCCAAGAGGTCATGAAAGAATTAAAATAATTTACGAAGGTTAATTTACGAATTACGATTGTTTCTTAATCGTAATTCCAAAATAGTAAATCTAACATAACAGTTATGAGAATCATCCCAGCTATAGATATTATCGACGGAAAATGCGTTCGATTGTCACAAGGCGATTATGATACAAAAAAAATATACAACGAAAATCCGTTGGAAGTTGCAAAAGAATTCGAGGATTACGGTATCGAATATTTGCACTTGGTAGATTTAGATGGAGCTAAATCAAAAGAAATCATTAATTATAAAACGTTAGAATTAATTGCTTCTAAAACCAATTTAAAAGTTGATTTTGGAGGTGGAATTAAGGCAGATCAAGATATTAGAATTGCTTTTGAATGTGGCGCAAACCAAATTACTGGAGGAAGTATTGCGGTTCAAAATCCAACATTATTTCAAGAATGGATTTCACAGTATGGAAGCGATAAAATCATTTTAGGCGCGGATGCTAAAGATCGAAAAATAGCAACACATGGTTGGTTAGAAACGTCAGAATTAGATGTGATAGATTTTATTCAAGAATATAAAACCAAAGGTATTGATTATGTGATTTGTACAGACATCGCGAAAGACGGAATGTTAGAAGGAGCTTCAAACGAATTATATGCAGAAATTTTAGCTACTTCGGAGGTCAAATTAATTGCTTCTGGTGGCGTTTCTTCAATCGATGATCTAATCAAAATAAAAGAATTAGGTTGTGAAGGAGCAATTCTTGGAAAAGCGATTTACGAAGGGAGAATTCAGTTGAAAGACTTAAAACAATTGTACTAATATGCTGAAGAAAAGAATCATACCATGTCTCGACATCAAAGATGGACGAACGGTAAAAGGTGTTAATTTCGTGGGCTTACGCGATGCGGGAGATCCAGTGGAATTAGCAAAAAAATATGTAGAAGAAGGTGCTGATGAATTAGTCTTTTTGGATATCACAGCGACTTTAGAAAAACGTAAAACCTTAGCTGAAATGGTTGAAAAAATTGCTTCAGCGATTAATATTCCGTTTACAGTTGGTGGCGGAATTAATTCTGTGGAAGATGCTTCGGCGGTCATCAAAGCTGGTGCAGATAAAGTTTCCGTTAATTCTTCGGCTGTCAAAAATCCTCAATTAATTGCAGATTTAGCAGCTCGATTTGGATCGCAATGTGTAGTCGTTGCAGTAGATACTCGCGATGTAAATGGAACACAAAAAGTTTTCGTAAGCGGTGGAAAAATTGAAACCGAATGGGAAACGTTAGATTGGGTCAAAAAAGTAGAAGAATTAGGCGCTGGCGAGATTCTGTTAACGTCTATGGATGGCGATGGAACAAAAGCTGGTTTCAAAATTGATATTACAAAAGCGGTTGCTGATGCTGTAAATCTTCCAGTAATTGCTTCTGGTGGAGCAGGAAAAATGGAGCATTTTACAGAAGTTTTTACCCAAACAAATGCAAGTGGTGGATTGGCTGCAAGTATTTTTCACTTTGGTGAAATTCCAATTCCAACACTTAAAAGTTATTTAAAAGAACAAAATATTCCGATACGATGAACATCGATTTCAATAAAAGTAACGACGGATTAGTTCCCGTTATTATTCAAAATTATCTTAACAACAAGGTTCTGATGTTAGGTTACATGAACGAAGAAGCTTTTAACAAAACCCAAGAAATTAGAAAAGTGACCTTTTATTCTCGTTCAAAAAATAGATTATGGACAAAAGGTGAAGAATCAGGCAACTTTTTGGAAGTAAAATCTATCGCAGTTGATTGCGACAACGATACAGTTTTAATCAAAGCAAAACCTTTTGGACCAACTTGTCATACGGGTTCTACGACTTGTTTTAAAGAAGAAACAAATCATGGATTTGTATATGAATTGGAACAAACCATTAACGATAGAATTGATTTAGACAATGATCCAGATTCGTATACCAATAAATTATTCAAAAGAGGAATCAATAAAGTTGCACAAAAAGTAGGTGAAGAAGCAGTTGAATTGGTGATTGAATCCAAAGACAACAACGATGATTTATTTATTAATGAAGCGGCGGATTTGTTGTATCACTATTTAATTTTATTGAAAGCCAAAGGTTTCAAATTGGAAGATGTTGAAAACGTTTTGAAATCGAGAGAAAATGGTCCAAGACGAGCTGAATAAAGTAGTTTAGAAATATAAAAGATTGCAGATTAGCAATCTTTTTTGTTTTCAAAAAACTGATGTTTAGCAGAATTAGCCAAATTTATTTGATTTAATTAGAATTAATATAAATAAAAATAATACTTTTGAAATCAAATTAAAATTAGTCTAAATAATTATTACAATATATTCTATTCATATGAAAAAATTATTCATTTCTGCTGCTATCCTTGTCGCTTCATTTATTCAAGCTCAGACGAACACGTTGATGGACGCTGGTTTTTGGAAAAATAATCCAACAATAGAAACTGTAAAAACTGAAATTTCGAAAGGAAATAGTCCTTCTTTTCAAAATGGAGGCTTCTTTGATCCTGTTGTGATAGCGATTAATAACAAAGCAGATTTTAATGTGACTAAATTTTTAATTGAACAAGAAGGAAATTCTGTTGATAAAAAAACGCATCACTCAAGAATTTATCTTCAATGGGCTGCTGCTGCGGGGAATTTAGAATTAGTAAATTATTTATTAGCCAAAGGTTCTGATGTTCATTACAAAGATAGCCATGGTTACGATGTGATTACATATGCAGCAAGTGCTGGAAATCAGAATATCGCAGTTTACGATGCGTTGATTAAAGCTGGTGCCAATCCAAAAGTTAAAGGAGAAGATGGTTCAAACTTAATCATGCAAGCGATTGCGAATGATGATGATTTAAAAGTTACAGAATATTTTATTTCAAAAGGTTTATCATTAAGTGATAAAGACGCTAATGGACGTACTGTAGCAGATTATGCTGCAAAATTAGGAAACTTATCAATCATAGATAAATTAATCGCGAAAGGAATTAAACCTACTGATCAAGCTTTATTTTTTGCCACACAAGGTTCGAGAACAAAAGAAAATGGCGTAGAAGTTTTCCAAGAATTAATTACAAAATATAAATTAAATCCGAAAGCGTTAAATCCAGACGGACAAACATTATTACACGCTTTATCTCGCAAAGGAAACTCAGAAACAATCAACTTTATCTTATCAAAAGGTGTTGATGCTAAAATTGCTGATAAAGAAGGAAACACTGCATTAATGGTTGCTGCTGGAGGAAAAAATACAGATTTAATCAATACATTTTTATCAAAAGCAAACAATGTAAATGCGGTTAATAAAAATGGTGAGTCAGCTTTAACAAAAGCTGTTGCTTCTGGAACATCTCAAATCGTTTCTTTATTGTTAGAAAAAGGCGCTAAAGCTGATATTGTAGATAAAGATGGAAATAATTTGGCTTATTATTGGTTCAATTCTTTCAAACCAAATGATGAATCATTCGCAGAAAAACAAGCTTTATTAACAAATGCAAAAGTTGATTTTAAAGCTACTCAAAGTAAAGGTGCAACTTTGTTACACATTGCTGTTGATAAAGGAAATGTAAATTTGGTGAAAAAAGCGATTGAATTAGGTGTGAATCTTAATACACAAGATGAAGACGGAAATACAGCTTTACACAAAGCAGCTTTGATTGCGAAAGATGATGCAACCTTAAAAACTTTGGTTGCTGCTGGAGCGAAAAAAGATATTAAAACAGAATTTGACGAAACAGCTTATGATTTGGCTGGAGAAAACGAATTCTTAAAGAAAAATAATGTGTCTATTGACTTTTTAAAATAATGAAGGAGATGAAATTTAACTTAATCAAAAAATTAGTTGGATTAGTTGTAATCTTAATGGCAACTGCCACTTTTGCACAAACAACAAAATACAAAACAATGATTCAGATGAATAATTACACGGGAAAAGAAGCCTATGTAGTGATTTCATTAATCAATCCAAAAGGACAATACGAAAAAACTTTAGGTGTTTTGGGAACAGATAACGAGTGGTATAACACGTTAAAAGAATGGCACAAATTCAATAGTAAAAAGAAAGAAAAATTAAACGGAATCACAGGTGCTTCAGTTGCTGGAGGAGCGAGAGCGACACGTGTCATCGAGTTTGATACTGCAAAATTGAATAAAGGATACAAATTACGTTTTGAATCTGCTGTAGAAACTCAAAAATACGTCGCAAAAGATGCTGAAGTTGCATTAAATTCTTCGGATTTAGACAACAAAGCAGGTATCAAAGGTTCAGTTTATATTAAAGCCGTACGTTTTATAAAAGTTCAATAAAATGACATTATCTATTTGGAGATATGCGCATTTGAGTCTTGCAATTTTATCTTCAGCATTTTTAGTTATTCTATCTATCACAGGAGTAATTTTGGCTGTTGATGCAATAAACGAAAAATCGCCCGCATACAAAGTAGAAAATTTCGATAACATAACACTCGCGCAAGTTTTACCAACTTTGCGCGAGCATTATTTTGAAATAATAGAAGTAAAAGTTGATCACAATGATTTTGTGACAATTGATGCGATGGACGAAGATGGAAATTCGATCAAATCTTACATTGATCCTACAACAGGAAAAAAGATTGGTGAGATTGTTCCAAAAAGTGATTTCATCAATTGGGTCACAGCCTTGCACCGTTCATTATTTCTAAAAGAAACAGGACGAGCAATTGTTGGTGTCGTATCTTTTTTATTGATGTTAATTTCAATAAGTGGATTAATCTTAATCGTAAAACGTCAACAAGGAATTCTAAATTTCTTTATAAAAGTTAACAAAGACTCCTTTTCACAATATTTTCATGTTGTAACTGGACGTTGGTTATTAATTCCAGTTTTAATCATTGCATTAACAGGAACATTGATTTTCTTAGCGCGATTAGAACCTTTAGTTGGTCAACCAAAAGAAATTGAGCATCAAGTCAAAGAAAATTTACAACCAAAAGATTTAAAAGACATTGAATTCTTCAAAAACACAAAATTAAGTAGTGTTGAAAAGATTGAATTTCCTTTTATTCCAGATGATGAAGCAGAACCATTTATCGTTCATTTAAGAAAAAAATCGGTTTCGGTTAATCAAGTAAATGGAGCGATTATTTCAGAATCGTTGAATCCTTATTCAGCAATTGTAGAAAAATTCAATATCGATTTACATACAGGTCGCACCAATGTTATTTGGGCAGCGATTTTAGGAATTGCTTCGCTTAACATTTTATTCTTTATTTGGTCAGGATTTGTAATTACGTTCAAACGTACAAAAACGAAAATTGGCAAAAATAAATATAAAGCCAACGAAGCTGAAATTATCCTTTTAGTTGGTTCAGAAAATGGTGCAACTGTTGGATTTGCTTCAAAAATTCAAGAGCAATTTTTAGCAAACGGAAAAAAATCATTCATTGCTCAGATGAATCAATATGAAATTTATCCAAAAGCAAAACAACTCATCATTTTTACCTCAACTTATGGAATTGGTGATGCGCCTGCGAATGCTAAGAAATTTGAACAATTAATCACACAATTTCCACAAAACCAATCCATCGAATTTTCTGTTGTAGGATTTGGATCAAGAGCATATTCAGATTATTGTGGCTATGCAGTTAAAGTTGACAAATGGTTGAATGATCAAAAATGGGCTACTCAATTATTGGATTTGAAAACAGTAAATGATAAATCGCCGGAAGAATTCACAAATTGGGTCATTGCATACAAAGAAACGACAGATATTCCGTTAGCAACAACGCCTGCGATGTATGTTGGAAAAGCACCAGAACTGAAAAATGTTAAGGTTATTTCTACCACTAAAATCACACAAGAAGATGCTACATTTAAAGTTATTTTAGATGTAAAAGAGAAATTCAAATCTGGAGATTTATTAGCAATTTATCCCGAAAGTGATCACAAAGAACGCTTATATTCGGTTGGAAAAGTAGATAATAAATTACAGTTAATTGTAAAATTGCATGAGTTTGGATTAGGTTCTCAATATTTATATAATTTGGTTCAAAATTCTACGATTAAAGCTCGAATTGTAAAAAATAAAGCCTTTAGATTTCCAAAAGCTTCAAAAGTTGTGATGATTGCAAACGGAACAGGAATTGCACCTTTTCTTGGGATGATTGATGAGAATTCAAAAAATATTGAAACGCATTTATACTGTGGTTTCAGACATGATAATGAAACAACAAAATCTTATCAAGAATTTGCTACGAAACAAATTTTTACGAATCATTTGAGTCAATTTCACATTGCATTTTCTCGTGAAGAAAATAAACAGTATGTGATGGATTTAGTCAATCGTGATGCTAAATTCTTTGCTGAAACATTACAAAATGGTGGAATTCTTATGATTTGTGGTGCTCTCACAATGCAACATGATGTAGAGAAAGTTTTGGAACAAATCTGTCAAGAACATTTGAATAAATCATTCGAAGAATTCAAAACAAATGGGCAATTTTTGACGGATTGTTACTAGAAAAATAATTTTGATGCAATCCTAAAACAAGTTCAGAATAACCTAATACCTGTCATACCGAGCTTGTCGAGGTATCTTTAAGCTTTATACTTTTCGATAAACTCAGAATAACAAATGAATAAACCAAAATGAAATTCATTCTAAAAAATATATTCACTTTTATACTATTGTATGTTCTAACTCCGATGAATGCTCAAACGGTTGGAGTTAGAGATACAATTTTAATGGGAAGTAAATTCAAAATTACATTGGTTGATTCCGATTCTATTTCCGTTGAAAAAAACATCAATAAAGCAATTGATGAAATGATTAGAATTGAGAATTTGATTTCTGACTGGAAACCAACTTCGCAAGTTTCTCTTGTCAATCAAAATGCAGGAATAAAGGCGATAAAAGTAGATCGAGAAGTTTTTGACTTAACAAAGCGTGCGATTTATTTTTCGCAACTAACCGATGGTGCTTTTGACATTAGCTTTGCGGCAATGGACAAAATATGGAAATTTGATGGTTCAATGGAAAAGATTCCAACTCAGGAAGAGATTTCAAAAGCCATCGAAAAAATCGGTTATCAAAACATTATTTTAGATGAAGAAAATTCAACAATATTCTTAAAAAAAGCTGGAATGAAAATCGGTTTTGGTTCAACAGGAAAAGGTTATGCAGCACAAAAAGCACGAACTTTCATGCAAGACTTAGGAATACAAGCGGGTATAATTGATGCTTCTGGTGATATGACAACTTGGGGAAATCAACCAAATGGAGAACCTTGGGAAATTGGAATTACAAATCCATTTAATCGACATAAAATGTTGGATATTCTCTCAATGAAAAATGCTGCTGTTACGACTTCTGGTGATTACGAAAAATTTATTTTGATTGATGAAGTTCGCTATTCACACATTATTAATCCCAAAACTGGTTATCCTTCAACAGGATTAACAGGGGTTACAGTTATTGGGACGGATGCTGAAATGTGTAATGGTTTTAGCACTTCTATCATGGTTTTAGGAAAAGAAAAAGGATTGAATTTTATCAATCAACAAAAAGATTACGCTGCTCTTTTGATTACAGATAAAGGAAAAATTATTCGTTCAAAAAACTTCAAGAAGATTAAACGAAAACTTGAGAAATAACACTTAAAAATGGTGATTTAGATATGCAGTTTCAACGTAAAAATGCTCCTTACAAAGAAGTTTCTGAATCAATTTTATTTATCCAAAACAGCACTTTCGCAATATCAATAATTTAGCTTAAATTATTTAAGTGTATAATAACCATTATATTTAGTAAAAGGTGTTTTTTATAGAAAAAATAGACTCAGTTCTGTAATTTTTGTTATGCTTCATTTTAAATAAAAAGTCGAAATTGCACCTAAACAAAATACAAAAGCTATGAACGACAATAAAAAATCTCATTGGGAACATATATATGAAGTAAAAACTCCAGAAGAAGTGAGTTGAACACAAGAAAAACCAGAAACTTCTTTAAATTTTATTCATTCTTTTGGAGCTGATAAAACAGCTAAAATTATTGATATTGGTGGTGGAGATAGTAAGTTGGTCGATTTTTTATTGGAAGAAGGATATGAAAATATTTCTGTTTTGGATATTTCTGCAAATGCGTTGGAAAGAGCAAAAAAGCGTTTAGGAAATAATGCAGAAAAAGTAACTTGGATTGTTGCTGATATCACCGAATTTGAACCTACAGAACAATACGATATTTGGCACGATAGAGCAGTTTTTCATTTTTTAATAGAAGAAAATGACATCAAAAAGTACCAAAATTTGGTCTCGAAAGCTGTAAAAGGAAAAATGGTTATTGGAACTTTTTCGACAAATGGACCATTAAAATGTAGTGGTTTGGAAATAAAACAAAATGATGAAACGTCGTTAACCTCAACTTTTGAAGCTAATTTTGAGAAAATAGAATGTTTTACAATTGATCATAAAACGCCATTTGATACGATTCAGAACTTTATTTTTTGTAGTTTCAACAAAAAATAAAATGCGTTAGGGATAGTAGTGGAAATCCTTTTTTGTAGACGCGGTGTCTACAAAAAAGATTGTAACGAATAGCCCGCTCAAACGCTAAAAATATAAAAATCATCTCCTTAATTCAGGAGATGATTTTATATTTTTAAAGCTTTATTGTATTCGATATTTCCTTTTTTAATATCATTTAAAATCCATTTCAGTTCAGCATCCGTACGCTTAATTTTATCTTGCAAATTAGGTTGAATAACTTGGTTTGGATAAACACCATGCGCCTGTTCATCTCGCTTTTCAATAGGAGAAAGATAAACTGTACCAACCGAAATTTTGAGTTTGGAATTGGGCAACGTAAATTTTGGCATCAACCCAGCAACCGTTCCATTAAAATCTCCTCCCGTTTCTTCACCTACAAAAAATGCTCGATTTTTTAGTTGAAGATTAGCCGAAATCAACGCCGAAGCAGAGTAAGAACCACCATTTATAATGACATACAAATTGTGGTGATACACGAGCTCTTTATCTATTTTGACATGCGAAAAAGGCATGTGCAATTCGTATTCATTTTTAGCATTTTTTGACGTCGAAAAATAAGTATAACCCGATCCCAACCAAAGCAACGGATAGGAATAAACGGGAAAAAGATTGTACAACGACTTGCCAAAAGAGGTTTTGTTCGCGACGATTTTTTCACCTAAAAATGCCTTGGAATCATCGACCAAATAAGCGTATAAATAGTGCGAATCTTTTAGGTAACCACCACCATTGTTGCGAAGATCAAGAACTAAATTTTGAACTTTATGATTCTTGATATCCGTAAAAACCTCTTTATATAGTTCGCGTATTTTTCCTTTCCTGAAATCAGTTACTTTTAACACCGCAATCGTACTGTCGTTCGTAGGAAAAGTCAAATCTTTGGAATAGGTTTTGGAACTTTTAGAATAGCCGTATTTCTTTTGTTTTATCCTAACTTTTCGCTCAACTTCTTTCTGCTCTTTTGTAATTTTTGGTAGTTCTGAAATCTTATCATTTTTAGGTTTTGGATAGGTACGAAATGTTTTTTTTCGGATGATTGAATTCCCCATTTTAAAAGTTAATTCAACCGAATCTTTAATTCCATTTTCTAAAGTAAAATAATTGAGAAAAGTTCGGTTAAAGACATTATCCGAAAAAGTTTGATTTTCACCATCTCCATAAATACTTTTTTTATATTTATCGTATAAATACTTTGTAGAAACACTATCTATATAAAGCAAAACTGAACCTTGATTAATCGGATTGATTTTACTGTAATCTGTCACTAAAAAAACTGAATCATTTTGCCAAAAAAAACTATAATCACTAAAAGCAGATTTAGATTCTTTGTATTTTTTTTCCTTGCTCTTTTCTAATCGTTTATATATCGGATAAATATCTGTATGACCATGTTCTAAACTTTCGAAAATCGGAAAAAACTTGACATAAAAATCATTTGGTTTCAATGGTTTATCAATTGACTTTTTAAGACTATCAAATTTATAATCAATTTGTTCTTGAGAAGTATATAAATCTAATTTTGGATGATATCTTTTTAGTTTTTTATAAACAAAATCTACATCTTTTTTCAATTTATTCGCAGGAATCTCTTTATCAATATCTGCATTATATTTCTCGACAGAAGCACAACTGCATATCAATAAAAGTGACAAATAAATTAGAGTAAATTTTAGTTGCATTAAGGATAATTAAATGAATAATAAGTTACAATATTATTTCACTTCTTGATAAAATTCTTCGATAAAATTTTCCATATACTGATGACGTTTTAAAGCAATTTCTTTTGCTGTTTTGGTATTCATCAACTCTTTTAATTTAAATAATTTATCATAAAAATGTTGCACGCTAGAAGCGTCTTTCGAATTATCGTACGGATTATATAAAATACTACCTACACTTCCGCCATATGCAAAACAACGCGCAATACCAACCGCTCCAATTGCATCTAAACGATCAGCATCTTGCACAATTTCAGCCTCGATAGTTGTTGGTTTATTTCCTTTACTAAATGAAACTTGCGAGACTATTTCCAATACTTTCTGAATTGATTCTTCCTCTACATGAATTGATTCTAAAAATTTTCTAATTAATTCCTCCGATTTATCAACTCCATTATGCAATTTATAATCACCGATATCATGTGTCCAAGCTGCTAATTCAACCAAAAAAGAATCTGCATTTTCAGTTTCTAAAATCTTCTTCGCATTTGTCACCACACGTTCTATGTGAAAATAATCGTGTCCTGTTCCTTCATCTAAAAAAGTTTTTTTGATATAAGCTTGTGTCTGAATAAGTATTTCTTGTTTGTTCATTTTTTAATAATCTATTTCACGCTAAAATAAAAAACTTCAATAACAATGTTATTGAAGTTTTAAATTAATAGAAAAAATACTGTTCTATTGTTTTACAATTTTCTTAGAAACCGATTGTTTATCTGTTTTGATATTAATAATATAAACACCTGTCGGTAAATTTGAAATATTAATTTGTTTCTTATCCGAAGACGAAACTTTTTTTCCGGTCATATCAAAAATATCTACAACTGTTATTTTTTCAGTTGTCTGTACATTTACAATATCTTTTGCTAATGTTGGATAAACAGAAATCGATTTATCAACAGCTAACTCATCTGTATTAAGAGCTCCAGTTGTTCTACCTGTTATCAATACAGTAACATCCTGATTCTTTTTAACTCCTGCGTTATCTATTAAATTTCCTTTATTTGAAATAATAACTTTATATTTTGCTCCTTTTGTTGGAGTCTTTATAAGAACTTGTTCATAATTATCTACTGTATTATCTCCTTTGATTGCAGGACCAGTAACATTATTTAAATCTAATTTCCATGGAAAATAAGTAACATTTGTAGAACTTTCTACTACTCTTAAATCAAAATCATTAATCAATCTTGAAGACTGATTATAAAATAAATCATTTATATTTTTAAAATAAGCTGCTTCTGGGTCTATCCAGGAAATACTTGCTTTCAAAGGTGTTCCATCGGAAGTTATTTCATACACTATATCTGTACCTGAAACTTTTGATTTTCTTTCAAACAATTTTGTATCATCTAATAAAACCTCTGCTGCTTTTTTAGTATTTAATAATCCCCAACCAAAATAAATATCTGGTCCATCATTATCTCCAGCCTCATCAGCAGTATGTAAAAGTAGTGTTTTAGCTTCATCTCCAAAAAAAGTAAATGTAGAATTATTATTTACTAATCTTTGTAACTGAGTCAACATTCCCATTGCCCCCGTCACAATTGGTGCAGAAAAAGATGTACCACTTCCTATAATAAATACATTATTTTGTGTAGGATTTGATGAGTCATATGAAGGAGCAATCAAAGAATCTCCATAAGTAGAAATATCTGGTTTAATTGCTCCATCTTTACGAGGTCCAACACTTGAAAATGTTGCTCTATTATCTTTTGTTAATGTCGTAAATTTATAATCAGTAGTATTCGGTAATTTAACCGCTCCTACAACAATGATATTTTTAGCCAATGACCCCCAACCAATACAATATGCATCATTAATACAATTTTTTGAAGGTATTACTTCCGATGCAGTAAAAGGTGTCCAAATCCCATCTTTGTATTGGAATTTTGGATTAGTATCAGAGGCATCTGGTCCCGAACCATAATAATTACCTGCTGATTTAACAACAATATAATTTGGATTATTATAAACCGTCTTGTCAAAATCAGCATCAGAACTATAATAAGATCCACTCAAAGTAGCACTGGCGTCCTTAACTAAATCTTGATAATTTGTCATATTAAAATACCATCCAGGACCTAATTTATCTGTCTTAGAATAATAATTATCCCATCCTAAATTTACACCATAAGAATGATTAGATAAATTTTCTTTTGCATTTAAAAGCTTCTGTATATTGTTTCCATTTGTTGTTGTATTAAAACTGCTATTTTTTATTTTAGCTTTTGTTAATACTCCTTTAGCTGCATATTGTGGGTATCCATTAAATGAAGCTCTACCTTCGGCTGCAATAAAACCTGATACAGAAGTTGCATGATCAGATATTGCAGTTGCTCCATTTTCGGTATCAAATAATCTGCTTGAATTTCCATAATCAAGATCTCTAAACTCAATATGTGTTCCTAGCGCTGCCCCTCCGTCCATTACTAGTACACTAACATCTTTCCCATTCAAAACAAAACCATTAATACCTTCATTTTGTAACTCAGTAATACCCGCTCCTGTATTTGCTCTAATATCATCAGTTTGGTAAAAAAAAGGTGAATCTTCTATAAAACCTGCGAGATTAGAAATTCCTTTTGATTGATCTACAATTACAGATTTAGCATTCTTATTCTGTAGACTATTAAACTTCTGTTCATTCTTTAATTGCTGCTCTTCCAGTTTTTTATAAAAAATCGCATTATTATCCTGCGCAAAAGAAGCTGACAATCCAAATAATGTAAATAATAAAATAAATGTTTTCTTCATACTATGTTTATTTATGTAATTTTATTCACTAATTATTGAAGGAGTTATTGTTGAATCTCTTATAATTAGTGTATCATTAATTTTAATATGGTCATCATTAATAATCACCGAGTCTATATCATTTTTCTTATTAAGCTCAGTAGAATTGGTCTTACATGACAATAATAATGTAAGTATCATTAATGTTAAATATTTCATGAAATTGATTTATATAAAATTAGAATTAATATCTGAATACTAATTCTAATTCATATTATTATTTTTTTGTATATTTGCACCTCAAATTTGTAAAACGGGACGAGTTCCCAAAATAATTAGTTATACTATGGCTACAAGAATTAGATTACAAAGACATGGTCGTAAAGGAAAACCATTCTTTCACATCGTAGTTGCTGACTCAAGAGCAAAACGTGATGGTCGTTTCATCGAAAAATTAGGTACTTACAACCCAATTACTAACCCTGCAACTGTAGAATTAAATGTTGATTCTGCTGTAAAATGGTTACAAACTGGTGCTGAGCCAACTAATACTGCTAAAGCTTTATTATCTTACAAAGGTGCTTTTATGAAAAAACACTTATTAGGTGGTGTTGCTAAAGGTGCGTTTTCTCAAGAAGAAGCTGACAAACGTTTCGACGCTTGGTTAGAAGCTAAAGGTGAAAAAGTTCAAGCTAAAAAAGACGGTTTAACTTCAGGTGCTGCTGCTGCTAAAGCTGCTGCATTAGAAGCTGAAAAAGCTGTTAATGAAGCTCGTGTAAAAGCTGCTCAGGAAGCTGAAGCTGCTGCACAAGTTGAAGAAACTCCTGCTGAAGAAGCAGAAGGTACAACTGAAGAAGTTGCTACAGAAGAATAATTTTTAAGTTCAGAGACGTTCCAAATGACAAAAAATGATTGCTACTATTTAGGTAAAGTTACAAAGAGACATGGTTTCAAAGGTAATTTAATCATTCACTTGGATACAGACGAACCAGAATTATACGATACTTTGGAAGCAGTGTTCATCGAGCAAGATGGTACACTGGTTCCATTTTTTTTCGAAACTTCTCAGCCTTATCAAGGCACAAAATTATTAGTAAAATTTGAAGATGTTGAAGACGAAGATGTCGACAAATTAATCAATCGCGAACTTTATTTACCTCTAAAATCATTACCAGAACTTTCTGGAACAGATTTTTATTACCACGAAATTGTTGGTTTCACGATTTATGATCAAACAAATACAGAAGTTGGAACGATAAAATCTGTTAACGATTCTGCTGCACAAGCTTATTTTGAAGTAGATGCAAACGGAAAAGAAATCTTAATCCCGATGATTGATGAGTGGATCTTAGAAGTTAATCGTAACGAAAAAGCAATGCTTATCCAAATTCCAAACGGATTATTGGAAATTTATTTGGGGTAACTTATCCATTATAAATCATTTATTTACTTCTATTTTTTGATTGAATTTTTCTAATTGTAAAATCCGGAATTTTCGACATTATATTTATTGTCAATTTCGTACCTTTGCAAACTCAATCGTAATTAAAAAATGGAAGAAGAAAAAAAATCATTGAATTTTATTGAGCAAATCATCGAAGATGATTTAGCCAACGGGATGCCGAAAGAAAATTTACGTTTTCGTTTCCCACCAGAACCAAATGGTTATTTGCATATCGGGCATGCAAAAGCAATCTGCTTAAACTTCGGTTTAGGACAGCGTTACAATGCGCCTGTAAACTTACGTTTTGATGACACTAATCCTGACAAAGAAGAGCAAGAATTCGTAGATTCTATCCGCGAAGATGTGAAATGGTTAGGTTTCGAGTGGGCTGAAGAACGCTATGCTTCTGATTATTTCCAGCAGCTTTACGATTGGGCTGTTCAATTAATTAAAGAAGGAAAAGCGTACATCGACGACCAGTCTTCAGAAGTGATTAATGAACAACGTAAAACACCTTTTGAACCAGGAATTGAATCTCCTTATAGAAATCGTTCTGTTGAAGAAAATTTAGATCTTTTCGAACGAATGAAAGCGGGAGAATTTGAAGAAGGAACACATGTTTTACGTGCAAAAATAGACATGACTTCTCCTAATATGAACATGCGCGACCCTGTTATGTATCGTATTTTGAAACGTCCTCATCACCGTACTGGAGACACTTGGAAAATGTACCCAATGTACGATTGGACGCATGGAGAATCTGATTATATCGAAGGAATTTCACACTCATTATGTTCATTAGAATTCAAAAATCATCGCGATTTATACGAATGGTACGCGAACAATGTGGAACTACCAAATCAACCTCAAAAACCAAAACAACGCGAATTTGCTCGTGGTAATGTTTCGTACATGATTACAAGTAAACGTAAGTTGATGAAATTGGTTCAAGAAGAAGTTGTAACAGGTTGGGACGATCCACGTATGCCTACTATTTCAGGTTTGCGTCGTCGCGGTTATACGCCAGAATCGATTAAGAATTTTTGGAATACAGCCGGTGTTGCAAAACGTGATAATGTATTGGATATTTCGTTATTAGAATTCTCTGTTCGTGATCATTTAAATAAAATTGCTCCTCGTGTTTTTGCTGTTATTGATCCAGTGAAAGTGGTAATCGAAAATTATCCAGAAGGACAAGTGGAGGAATTAGAAATTGAGAATAATCCGGAAGATGAAACAGCTGGAACTCGTATCGTTCCTTTCACAAGAGAAATCTACATCGAACGTGAAGATTTTATGGAAGAAGCGCCTAAAAAATTCTTCCGTTTATCATTAGGAAACGAAGTTCGTTTGAAAGGTGCATATTTCATTAAAGCTGAAAGAGTAGAAAAAGATGCTGAAGGAAATATCACAACAATCTATGCAACTTACGATCCTGAAACGAAGTCTGGAAGTGGAACTGAAGCTTCTAAACGTAAAGTAAAAGGTACGTTGCATTGGGTTTCTGCAACAGAGAATATTCCGATCGAAGTTCGAGAATATGATCGTTTATTTACAGTTGAATCTCCAGATGCAGAGAAAGATGTTGACTTTTTACAATTTGTCAATCCAAATTCTTTAACTGTAAAAGAAGGTTTTGCTGAGCCTGCTTTGAAAGAAGCCAAAGTGGAGGATAAATTCCAGTTTCAACGTATTGGATATTTTGCTTTAGATCGTGATTCTTCTACAGAAAAGTTAATTTTCAATAGAACAGTTACCCTTAAAGATACTTGGGCAAAAGTCAATAAATAAAAAAAACTATTTCATTAAATATCAAGCTCGAACAAATTTGTTCGAGCTTTTTTTATTATATTGTAAAATACAAAATCAATCCCTTATATAAATGGATTACTTAGAGAATAAAAATTCGATAAAAAACTGGAATGAAGATGATCGTCCTCGCGAAAAATTAGCTTTAAAAGGGCGTTCGTCACTTTCTGATACCGAATTGTTAGCGATTATCATGGGAAGTGGAAATCGTGATGAATCCGCTGTAGAGTTAGCAAAACGAATCTTAAATTCTGCAAACAATAATTGGAATGAATTAGCAAAATATTCGATTGTAGATTTATGCAAATTCAAAGGAGTTGGAGAAGCAAAAGCAATTTCGATAATCACAGCAATGGAAATTGGTAGAAGAAGAAATTCGCAAGAAGTTTTGGAACGTGATAAAATTACTTCGAGTAAAGATGCAGCCATCATTTTACAGCAACAAATTGGCGATTTACCAAACGAAGAATTTTGGGTGATGTTTCTCAATCAAGGAAATCGAATTATAAAAACTGAGCAAATTTCGCGAGGTGGAATTAATCAAACCGCCGTCGATATTCGAGTAATTTTTAAACGCGCCTTAGAATTAATGACAACTGGAATGATACTTTCCCACAACCATCCTTCTGGAAATCTTACTCCAAGTCAGTCTGACATACATATTACTCGAAAAATTAAAGAAGGTGCTACGCTTTTGGATATTCAAGTTTTAGATCACATTATTGTTTCTCAAAAAGACTTTTATTCATTTGCGGATGATGGCCTAATTTGATATCTTTAAGCTTTATTGAAAACTATTTTGAGTCAAGAAATCATCATATTTACAGAAAAAATTACGAGTCGAATTGAATATATTTTCGATTTTATTTTTCATGATTTTTCTGGAATTGACTACAAAACGACTACAGATTTTGAGGAGTTTTCACAATCAATTTTACCAAAAATCAACTTTTCAAATCAATTTTTAGAAAATGAAATCAATTATAAAGTTGATGATATTTTATTAGAAATAACTATTCGAAAAGATGTTGATTATTCAATTTTAAATGAAATAGGAAAATGTTTTTATTGGCTTTCTCGTTATGAAGAATACAATTCTCCTAACTATTTATTTGATGAACATAATCGCTTTTTAGGTTCTGATTTAGATTATTCTAAGCCAATTGTAGATGAAATTTGCATTGAAATTCAACAAAAAATAAAAGCTAAATTTCCTAAAATATCTTTTAAGCAAAGAGTTTTCAAACAGATTAATACTCACGATGTAGATTATGCATGGAAATATCTTCATCATTCACCTAAAGTAAAATTTGGTTCACTTTTTAAGAAAATTATTAAAGGAAATTTCTCAGAAGCAAAACAGCAAATCAAGGTTTTGAATCAGAAAGAAAAAGATCCTTATGATACATTTGATTATTTGAAAGATTTAGCTGAAAAACATCAAATCGAAACAATTTTCTTTTGGCTATTGGGTGATTATTCTACTTTCGATAAAAATCATCATTGGAAAAATAATGCTCAAAAAGATTTAATAAATAACATTTCAACTTGGGCAAAAATTGGAATTCATCCTTCTTATCAATCTAATTTTGAGAAAAATAAATTAACAACTGAAATTAATCGATTAGAAAAAATCATCAATCAACCGATAAAAAAATCACGCCAACATTTCATCAAATTGATCTTTCCTTACACTTATCAACAATTGTTAATAAATGATATTACAGAAGATTATACGATGGGATTCCCGCATCAGATTGGGTTTAGAGCTGGGACTTCTACTCCTTTCAAATGGTTTGACTTATCAACAAATCAACAAACAATGTTAACAATATATCCTTTTGTTGCTATGGATGTTACGTTAAAAAACTATTTACTATTAACACCACAACAAGCTATTGATGAATTAAAAACATTGAAGCAAACAATTAAAAATGTCAACGGTACGTTTATAACATTGTTTCACCAATCTAATCTAACAGAACAATGGATAGAATGGCGAAACGTCTACGAAAGTATTTTTAAATGATAAAGCGAGTTTCACGAAAAAAATTAGATGTTAATAAATACACCGAATGTTTAAATAAATCGGTGAACTATCGTATTTATGCGGAAGTTTTTTATTTAGATGTTTTGGTTGAAAACAATTGGGATTGTTATGTTTTGAATGATTATGAAGCAATAATGCCTTTGCCTTTTGTGAAAAAATTTGTGTTTAAATTTATTTCTCAACCTATTTATTGTCAACAATTGGGTGTTTTTCATCAAGAAAATTTGTCGAAAGAAACCTTTCAACTTTTTGAGAAAAAATTACATCGAAATTTAGTGAGAGCTTATTCTTTTAATGAAGAAAATACAGAAATGTTTGAGCCGAAGGGACAGAAAAAGGTTAATTATATTTTAGATTTGAATCAAGATTATGAAATTTTATTTTCAAATTACAGTAGAAATAGAAAAAATGAAATTCGTAAAGTAGAAAAATCCAATTATAACATTGAAAAAGTTACTCAATTAAATCGATTTTTCAAAATAAATTCATCTTATGAATATTTGATCGCAAATAATTTAATAAACTATTCGCAAGAAAAAATTCAAAGTTTATTTAATCAAAAAATTATTAATATTTATGAAATTTTTGATCAAGAAGAAAATTTAATTGGTTGTCAACTAATCATGATTTCTAAAAATCGAGTTTATAATTTTGCTTTTGCAAGAAATAAGAATTCAAAAAGTAATTTTGGATCAGCTTACATAATAGATTACATTATCAAAAACTTTTCTAATTCAGAATTAACACTTGATTTCGAAGGTTCTATGATTCCTTCTATAGCTAAATTTATGCAAGGTTTTGGTGCTATAAAAAATCATTATACAAACTATTCTAATTTAGACTTTTTGACAAAGAAAAATTAATTCACGATAGCCATTTCCAACAGAAAGTTTCTTTGCTAAATTATGATCAATTTTATTTCGATAATCTATTTTTTCGACAATTATATTTTCACGTTTTAATCTTTCTTGAAAGTCCTGTCCATGCAATCTCAATAAATCTTTTTCGCCATAATTTTTTAATCGTTCTTCTTCTGTCTTAAATTCAGCATTTTCAAACGTATTATTTATTGGATGAATAGGAGTTTGAATCAAAGCTTTTCCTCCTTTTTTTAGAACGCGAAACAATTCATCAATTGCCTTTTTTTCGTTTGGAATATGCCCTAAAACATGACAACAAATTATATAATCAAATGTGTTATCAGGATAATTTATTGAAGTAATATCCATTTCTTCATCAGCAAGATTAATGTTAATATCAGCATTGATATAACGTAAATTATCGGTCTGTTTAAAAATATTTTTCAATGCGTCTTCTGGAGCAATATGCAATAATTTATTCGGTTTAACCAATAAATCTGTTTCATTTTTTATAAACTCTAACAAAACTCTTGTCCTTTCTAATGAACCACAATTTGGACATTCAGCATTTTCTCGGTTATCTATACCGTTTGATTTATCCAAAAACTTAGAAAAAGATTGTTCGCAACAATTACAATAAAAATTATTTCCTTTCAGAAATAATCCATTCAATTTCTTTAAATTTTTTCTATTATTAATTCTTATCTTTTCGGAAAATATTTTTTTATAAAATGTTTTAATTGCATTCATTACTTACAAACGTTAAGACTGCTATTTTATGATATTAAATTTATTCAAAAAAAATATATTTCCTTTTTACCATACAGTTTCAGATAAAAGATTAATTCATATCGATCAATTATATCCATTAAAATCTATTGATCAATTTCAACGTGAATTAGATTTTTTTCAGAAAAATTATGTCAATATTTCTATGATTGAATTAATTGATTTATACGAAAAAAATGGTTCTATTCCTCAAGAAAATTACTTTCATCTTAGTTTTGATGATGGTTTGAAACAATGTTACTCTATAATTGCTCCAATATTAAAAGAACGAAATTTAGATGCAACTTTTTTTATCAATCCAAATTTTATTGACAATCAAGAAGTTTTTTATCGGTATAAAGTTGCTTTCATTTTAGAAAACATTACAGACAATAACCTTAAAAAAGAACTTTTAAATTATTCTATTCATGATCTTAAAAAAATTAATTCATTAATTTTAAAACAAGAAATAAAACTAAATGATGTTGAAATTTATTTGAATGAAAATGAAATTAAAGCATTAATTCATCAAGGCTTTACAATTGGCGCACATTCAATGAATCATCCTTATTATCGCGATATTTCTTTTGAACAACAACTTATAGAGACAAATGAAAGTTTAGATTTTATCCAACAAAAGTTTAATTTGGATTATCGAGTTTTTTCTTTTCCTTTTACAGATGATGGAGTTTCTATAAACTTTTTTAATACTATAAAATCCGATTTTACATTTGGTACGGCAGGAATAAAAAACGATGAGATTTCAACAAATATTCAGCGACTTCCGATGGATAATTGTATTTCTAACCCAGCAATTTTTATAAAAAAGAATCGTTATAAATTTTATATTCAGAAACTACTACAGAAGCATGTTGTTTCTCATTAATTAATTTTTAAATCTATAGAAAAAATTCTCTTTGGATTATCGTAAAGTTTAAGAATATTTCCTTCATAATTCTTTGGTGTATAAATAGCACACATTGTATTTTCTACATGATATAGATTTTTATGAAATTGTTTAGGAACTCCTTTTATAATTGCATTCAATATTTCAAAACGTATCTTTTCTGGCGAGAATGCATAATCATGCCAAATAACGATAGAGTTTTCATGAATCAGATGTTCAAAAACATTTTTTGTATCCGAAACTACAAAATCAAAACGATGATTTCCATCGATAAAAATTACATCAAATTTTTTATTCAATCCTGAAAAATCAAATTTACTCGAGTCTCCTAAATGTTGTTTTATTTTAGATTTATCTTTTATAAAAAAACCATGTGCATTTTCATAATCTTGTGAAAAGTTATACGTTTTATAATCCTTTGTATCTAAATCTAACGTATTCAAATCATCAGCAACATCAATCAAATTAACAATACTTTCTCCTCTCCAAGTTCCAATTTCGAAATATTTACATTGTTCAAATTCTTTACACGCATTTTTCAGCAGTAATAAATCTGTAATCAAAGAACCGCCATCTAAAAAAGCAACTGTATCTAATTTTCCGTCAAAATTTGGAAATAATTGATCTAAAGAAACTTGATTTAGTCCTTTCTTATAATGATTTGGCGTTTTCTTTTCCCAATTTTCATTTTGGTCAATGATAATATTTAATAACCAAGGATTCTTACAAATTTGAAAAAATCCATTTATAAATTTTGATATTTTTTTTGATAATGACATTTTTAAATATTTTTTAAATACTTATTAAACAAATAATATGCGTATAATCCAGAAATTAAGAAAGTTATTAACATACCTAAAGCTGCTCCTTCTATTCCATAAAAAGGAATTAATAGCGCATCAAAAATAACTAAACAAACAATTGAGAGGATTGATACTCTTACATTCCAATCTGATCTTCCTATTGTACTATTCAAGTTAATGTATAATACTCTAAACAACATTGCTAAAACAACTGCTATTGTTGCAATAAAAAAAACTGTACCACCAGTTAAATAACTTTTATTGAAAAATAACTCGATTATAAAATCTCTAAGAAAATAACTTCCTAAAAGAATACTAATTCCTATAGGAATGAATAGCTTATAATAATTTTTTATATAAAATTTCAGAAAATCCTTGTTCTGACTATTTTTAATAATTCGAGGAAAATCGGTTTGAAATAATATAGTCGGAATAAATAATAAATTCATAGGCAAAAGAATCGCAACTTTATACAAAGCAATATCTTTATCTGTCATAAAAATCGCAATCATTCCAATATCAATCGAAAACAATAACTCTGAAGCGAAATAAGCCAAAGATTCCATTCTTCCATATTTCCACATCATTTTCCAATTCATTTCACTTAAACCACTTATTGATTGTTGTAAAATTGTTTTAGAATAGAAAAATAAACTAATAAAAGGTGTAATCGCCAGCGAAATCATATAACCAATTGCTCCAAAGTTGATGGTTAAGAAAAATGTAAAAATCAGTCCCAAACAGTTAATCAATATATTTAATGAAGCAAACTTTTTATTAAAACCATTTATACGATAATCAATTGTAAGATGTGATTGGAAAAATAAGCCCAAAAGACGAACAGAAAACAAGAGAATAATCCACAATAAATGATCAAATTTTATGGCATAAAAATTAGCAATTACAATAAAAAGACTACATAAAATAAGCTGATTAATAACACCATTTCTAAATAATTTTCGACTTAGGTCTTTACGTGTTTGTTCATTTTCTTCACCAGCACCAAATTTCATCAAAACCTGTAATGAACCTAATCCATTCCATGGCGTAACAAACCCAATGATAGATGCGATAAGTGTTATACGACCAAATTCATCTTGAGGAATCATTTTTACAATGAAAATGGTATTAATCAACATAACTAATTTTTCTACCACAAAAGATAAAAAAACGTAAAAACCATTGTTTTGTAAAAAGGATTGTATGAATTTGATTAAATCTTTCATTCTAAAACTTTCGTGTAGACATCATCAAATTGTTGAGCAATTTCTTCCTTAGAAAAATTATTCAAAACATAATTATTTAATTCCTTTGGTGTTGCAAATTCATAACCTTCTATCACCTCAACCATTGCTTTATAAAGTGCTGATTCATCATTTTTATTCACAATAAATCCAAAATTATTTGGCATAAATTCTTTAATTCCACCAACATCACTTGCGATAACAGGAATTCCCGAAGCAAAAGCTTCTATTTGTACACAAGGTTGATTTTCATAATTACTAAAAAGTACAAAACAATTCACATTTTTCATCTTTTGATTCACTTCAAAATGTTGTAATCGCCCAAAAGATTTTACAAAAGCAGACAAATTATTTTCTTCAACAAAATTATTAATCAAAGTTAAATCTCCATTTCCTCCAATCTGAAATTCAAAATCATAGCCATTATCAACTAACTTTTTAACAACATTCAACATTCCTAAAATATTTTTATGTTCATTTTCTAAATGCGAAAGATGTAAAAAAGTTATTCTTTTTATTTTACAATCTTCTTTTACCGAAAACAATTCTACATCCACAACATTTGGAATAATTTTTACAATTGTTATAGGATAAATTTTAAGTATTTTCTGTGCTAAATCATTTGAAACAGGCGTTAAAACATCTACCTTTCTAAGTATTTTTTTAATTAAAAACTTCTTGTAAAATGGAAATGAAATAAAACGTTCTGGAGAAAATCCTGTCCAATGCTCTGTTAAAACTATTGGTTTTTTGTATTTATTTTTCAAAAACAAAGCAACTAAACCAGCTGGATAAACAACATTGAGATGAATTATATCAAAATTATTAACCAAAGAAACTCCTTTCAGAAAAGCTATAAATTGTTTGATTAAATTAAACGGACGAAAAAAAGATGGTTTAAAATAAACAATTATTTCCCTTAAATTTTGGTTGATAGAATCATCTATTTCAAAATTAGATTTTAAATTTTCATCTTTTACTGCATGAACAAGCGTCACATTATTTAAAGTAGAGATAGAACGTAAATGGCGCTGAATAAAATCTCCATTATCTAAAAAAATTCTACTCGGATACCAAGATGCTAAAGCTAAAATATTTTTTCTCGAATTATTCACCTAACTTTTTATAACGTTTCAATTCTTTCATTACAAAGTAAAGTTGAACCAAATAGCCCATTCCCGCAAAGAAAGAATATAGGGATAACGTCAAAAGTATGTTTTTATTTAGTCCACCAATCACACAAGTAATCAATGTCACGAAAACCAAATAAATATTGAAGTATAGTGCGTAATGATTTTTCTTGATCACCACGACAATTTGCTGAATAGGATTCATTGCAGAACGACACAAAATCCAGAAAGAAAGAATCCACGTCATAATATGCAAACCTCTCCATTCTGGTCCAAGCATCCACTCGAGAATAAAAATTCCGATACAATTCATCAACAAGAGAAAAACAGCAATTGCTCCAACGTTGTACAGCACCACTTTTTTAGATAAATCATATAATTGATGCGAACGATGATCAATCATTGCAGCAGATTTCTGAAAGAAAACTTTCGACATAGAATTGGAAAGTAATGTCAAAGGAACAACCAAAATTTTAGCCGAATTTCCTACAAAAGCTACATCTTCTTTCATAAAATAAATCGCAATCATAATTGGTAACAAATTGTTCGCAATTGCATTCAACGATTCTGAGGGTAATGTATATTTTATGATTTCTTTGTTCTTAGAAATTGTTTGTTTAGCCAAACCAAAATCAATCGAAGAAAAGCGTCCTTTTGTAATTGAAAAATAATATGCACAAGACAAAATTGTTCCGAAAATTGTTCCATAAATCAATCCTGTTTCTTTGTAGCCCATCCAATAAAAAATGAACTGAAAAAAAACCGAAAACAGTGCATTAATCACAAATCCAGTCGAAATACTTTTGAATAATTTATACTTCGTAAACAATGTATTTTGCACATTATTCCAAGCTGTAAATAATCCTGCAATACAGCTTAAGAAAACAATAAATAAAGACGTTTTGAATGTGAAAATTTCTTCTAAAATAGCATAGCCCAAAAAGAATAGAATCGTTACAATACTACTCACTAATAATAAGGTTGTAAACAAATTTCGAATCGCTTTTGATGATTTCGAAATCACGAAAATATTCTCTAAACGAAATGTTGTCAAAATAGCTAAAATTGCCACAAAACTTAAAAAAGCATTGTACGTTCCCGACGCTTCTGGACCATAAATTCGAGCCAAAATAATTCCGCCAATAAACATAATCACTTGCGCAATCGTGTTCCCTGCCAACAAAGACAAAACACCTTTGGCATTTTTCGTTTTAAATTTCTCTAACTTCGCTTTCAATTGATATTTTCTTCATCAGCAAATCTACATAAAATCCTTAGCTTTGCATTTATGAACACAATAAAACACGTTTTTTTCGATCTTGATAACACACTTTGGGATTTCAGAAAAAATGCAAAATTCGCGCTAGATGAGCTTTACAAAAAGTATGATGTAGAAAATAGATATGGTTTTACATTCGAGGAATTTCATCCATTTTATCACGATAGCAACGAAGGTCTTTGGGCTTTGATTCGTGACAAAAAAATTACAAAAGAAGAATTACGTGCTCGTCGTTTCAAAGAAGCTTTTGATAATCTTGGGATTGATAATGATGCTCTAGCAAAGATTTTTGAAGATGAATACATGGAAACGATTACCAATTACAATGAAGTGGTGGATGGAGCAATGGAATTGTTGGATTATTTGAAACCAAAATATCAATTACACATTATCACAAATGGATTTATCGAAGTTTCGAAACGTAAAATTGAAACATCAGAATTAAATGGTTTTTTTGATACGGTGACTTATGCAGACGAAATCAAAATCTTGAAACCTGATCCTCGTATTTTTTCTTTGGCAATGGAAAAATCTGGTGCTAAAAAAGATGAATCAATTTACATTGGTGACGATTGGATTGCGGATGCTGTTGGCGCAAAAGCTTTCGGAATGTCAGCGATTTTCTTTGATCGATTAGATGATAATTTTTCGATGGATGATGTTCCTACAATTACACATTTAGATGAAGTAAGAAATTATTTATAAACTTAAGGTTCAGAAATTCTGAACCTTTTTTTATGTCGAAAAAAATCTATTTTTGATAAAAATTACTCAATACTTATGAATTTAAACAACCTAAAATTTCCGCTTGATATAAAGTTTCATATTGCAACTTTTTCCAATGATTTTTCTGTAACAGATGCTAATAATCAACCTGTGTTTTATGTACGCGAAAAAATTCTTTCGTGGCGAGATGTGATTAAAATCTACCGTGATTCATCGAAAAAAGAAGAACTTTTTCAACTTCGTTCGAATAAAATCATCGATTTTCAACAAACTTTTACCATTACAGATGCGAACGGAAATGTTGTTGGTAAAGCAAAACGAAAAACTTTCAAATCCTTTTGGAAAGCGACTTTTCATATTTACGACGCAAATGATAATCATTTATTTACAATCAACGAACGTAGTGGTTTTACGCGTATGATGGACGGAATGGTTGGAGAAATTCCCGTTGTAGGATTTTTCTCAGGTTATATTTTCAATCCAAAATATGTTTTAACTGATTTACAAGGAAGAGAAATGATGGAAGTATCAAAAGAACCTTCATTCTTTGGACGAAAATTTAAATTAAATCAATATCAATCATCCGAAAATGATACACTTTTTGTTTTGAGTTTTATGATGATGCTCATAAGCGATAGAGATCGAGGATAATTTTATTTAAAAAAAATATTTGCAGTTTCAAAAATAGTCTTTATATTTGCAGTCCAAAATAAGAACAATAGTTTCTTATCAGAATGGCCGAGTGGCGCAACTGAATAGCGCACTTGATTACGGCTCAAGAGGTTACAGGTTTGAATCCTGTCTCGGTCACAAAAGCAAAAGCTCATCAAAATTTGATGAGCTTTTTATTTTAATACACTTCTGTTTCTTGCGGAATTTCTTCTACTTTTTGTGATTTTTTTGTCATAAAGAAAATACAATTCCCAAACCACGTAAACCAAAAAATATAAAATCCGAAATGGAAAGTCTTTTTCAATAAACGATGTGAAGTTTCAGTAAAGTCGTAATAGCAATAAATTAATCCAATAATTCCCATAAAAAGGAAGATGAGAGGCAATAATAAACGTTTAAAACGCTTCGCTGTTTTCTCATTCCAAATGGATAATACGATAAAAATAACGGCTTGTATAGCGAATAATAACAAGGCTGTTTTCCACCACGATTTCAGGATCGTATATTCGTTGTAAATAATTGTGATTCCTATTTTACCGATGAATGACATTTTCGAAATCATTATTCCAGAAAGTAATGAGGAAAATGCCAATATGAGAAGATGTATAATTTTGTTTTTCATTTTAATTAAAATATAAGAAAAGCAATACCAAATATTAATCCAATTAGAATTAACAAACCTACTACTGCATTATAAAATTTATGCCATCCTGATTCATTTTGAGAAAATTCCTCAAAATTTAACTTTGGATTAAATAGTTTTAAAATAATATATCGAACTCGTATTCCAAAAATTTCTATTATAAGTTCACTAATCGCAATAAAAATTATTTCAAGAATAATCTGCATATAAATAATTTACAATCTAATATAAAACAAAAAAGCCTTGCAAATGCAAGGCTTTAAATATTTTGATGAATAATTCTCTTATAAATTAATTGAGAAATCCATTAATTTTTTGAATTCTTTCAAACGTTCAGCTAAACCATCACGTGTTAAATCTCCTAATGATTCAGTACCGAATTTTTCACATGTTACAGATGCTAATGCAGATCCGTAAACAATTGCACGTTTCATGTTATCGAAAGAAAAATCCTTTGTTTTTGCTAAGTATCCAGAGAAACCACCTGCGAATGTATCTCCCGCTCCTGTTGGATCGAAAACATCTTCTAATGGTAAAGCTGGTGCAAAGAAAACTTGTTCTTCTTGGAATAATAAAGCTCCGTGCTCACCTTTTTTGATGATAACTGTTTTTGGCCCGAATGTCATAATTTTTTTAGCCGCTTTCACTAAACTATATTCACCTGACATTTGACGCGCTTCTTCATCATTAATAGAAATTACATCAACATCTTTGATTACATCCATTAACTCATTCCAAGCACAATCCATCCAAAAGTTCATTGTATCTAATACAACCAAACCTGGACGTTTTTCTAATTGCGTCAAAACTCCTTTTTGTACCAATGGATGTAAGTTTCCTAACATCAAAACATCTGGAGATTTGCGATCTTGAGGAACAACTGGATTAAACGTTTCTAAAACATTCAATTCTGTTGCTAACGTATCACGTGTATTCAAATCGTTGTGGTATTTACCTTCCCAAAAGAATGTTTTTCCTTCTTTTACGATTTCCATTCCATCTAAATTAATTCCTTTTGAAATTAATAAATCGATGTATTCTTGTGGAAAATCTCCACCAACAACTGAAACGATTGCAGTATCCACGCCCAATAAAGAAGACGCCATACCGATATATGTAGCGGCACCACCTAAGATTTTATCTGTTTTCCCGAAAGGAGATTCTAATTTATCAAAGGCAACTGTACCAACTGTTAATAAACTCATTTTATATTCTTGATTAAATAGTTTGCAAATATATTGAATAGATTTGAATTAAGACATATTAAGACAATGCGTTAGCCAAATCAGCAAAAGCAACTTCGGTTTGTTCTCCCGAAATCATATCTTTTACTGTTGCTTTTTGCTCTGCAATTTCTTTTTCACCCAAAAGAATTACTTTCTTAATTCCTTTTTTATCAGCATATCCCATTTGCTTTTTCATTTTTGCATCATCAGGATAAACCTCTGTATTAATTCCGCTTTGACGTAATTGTTTTACCAATTTCATTGCCTCAGCAGCTTCTTTCGTTCCGAAATTAATAAACAATGCTTGGATATTTGTTGAATCTTCTAAAGCTGGGAATAAATTATTTTCTTCTAAAACTAAATATGTACGATCTAATCCGAAAGAGATTCCAACTCCAGAAATATCTTTCAATCCAAAAATTCCTGTCAAATCATCGTAACGACCACCTCCACCAATAGATGAAGAGAATTCTCCGATTTTCGCTTTCACTTCGAAAATAGCTCCAGTATAATAATCTAAACCACGTGCTAATGTCAAGTTCAAAACTAATTCAGCCGATTGTAAACCAATATTTGTTGTATTTTCAAAAACAAATTCTAATTCTTCAATTCCTTTTAATCCAGTTTCCGAAGATTTTAAAATTTCTTTTAATTGTGCAAATTGAGTTTTATAATCACCGTTCATTGAGAATAAAGGTGATAAAATTTCGATGGCAGAATCAGAAATTCCTTTTCCACGCATTTCTTCTTTTACCGCTTCTTCACCAATTTTATCCAACTTATCTAAAGCCACTGTAAAATCAATCAATTGAGCCGAGATATCTGCTACTTCTGCTAAACCTGATAAAATTTTACGATTGTTGATATGAATTTCAACTGGCGTTTTTAATTCTGTAAAAACCGAATCATATAATTGTACAAAATCAACTTCTTGTAATAACGAATCCGAACCTACAACATCTGCATCACATTGAAAAAACTCACGGAAACGACCTTTTTGAGGACGATCGGCACGCCAAACTGGTTGAATTTGGTAACGTTTGAAAGGAAATGTAATTTCATTTTGATGTTGCACCACATAACGTGCGAAAGGCACAGTTAAATCGTAGCGCAACGCTTTTTCTGAAATTTGCGAAATTACTTTTTGACTATTTTTATCTGTCAACAATTGCTCATCAACTTTTGCTAAATAATCTCCAGAATTTAAAATCTTGAAAATTAATCGATCTCCTTCTTCTCCATATTTACCTGTTAAAGTTGATAAATTCTCAAATGAAGGTGTTTCGATTGGAGAAAATCCGAATAACACGAATTGTTTCTTAATCGTGTTGATAATATATTGACGACGATTCACTTCTAAAGGTGAGAAATCTCTTGTCCCTTTGGGAATCGATGGTTTTTGAATTGCCATTTTTCTAAATCTTACTTATAAAGATGCAAAAATACATCATTTTGATTTTTAACTCGACATTTTGTTTCAAAATCATTGTTTTAGGATTGAAAATCATTATAAAAAATCATAAATCAAACTTCGTCAATCGTAAATCTTAATTAATATCGTAATTTTGCTTTTATGTATTTGAAAGAACTTAAAGCGCGACAATTCAAGAATTTTGATGAAAATAATTTCGAATTTTCACCAAAAATTAATGCTTTTGTAGGACAAAATGGAAAAGGCAAAACCAATATTTTGGATGCTATTCACTATTTGGCTTTAAGTAAATCGTATCTGAATCATTCGGATGCGATGAATATTCAGTTTGATTGTGATTTTTTTACATTAGAAGGTACTTTTGATCGAAACGAATCTGATGATGTCATTTTTTGCTTAGTTCGTTCTGGTCAGCCCAAACAATTAAAACGAAATTCGAAATCGTATGATCGTATTTCTGATCATATTGGACAATATCCTTTGGTAATGATTTCACCTTATGACAGTGATTTAATCAAAGAAGGAAGTGAAGTTCGACGCAAATTTTTGGATAATATTATTTCGCAATCGAATAAGCAATATTTAGCTGATTTGATGCGATACAACAAGGTTTTAGTTCAACGAAATGCCTTGCTAAAATACTTTGCTGCAAATAATACATTTGATTCAACTTCTTTGGAAATTTATGATGAAGAATTGATTCATTTAGGAAAGAAAATACATGAAGTTCGAAAAGAATTTATTCAAACTTTTTTGGAAGCTTTCCTAAAATATTACAATGAAATTTCAGAAGGTCGAGAAAAAGTGAACATCGAATATGTTTCGCAATTAAATGATGCACCTTTTGAAACGGTTCTGAAAGAGGCTTTGTACAAAGATCGTTCGACACAATATTCGACAGCCGGAATTCATAAAGATGATTTATTGTTTACGATTACCAATTATCCAATCAAGAAATTTGGTTCGCAAGGTCAACAAAAATCGTATTTAATTGCATTGAAATTGGCCCAATTAGAAGTTATCAAATCTTCATTAAACATTACTCCATTATTATTATTGGATGATATTTTTGATAAATTGGACGAACATCGTGTAACACAATTGATTAAATTAGTAAACGAGGAACGATTCGGTCAAATTTTTATCACCGATACACATCCCGAAAGAACAGAGCAAATCATTAAACAAATTAATTCTGAAAGTAAAGTTTTCCGTTTATGAAAAAGTACGAAAAAAGAAGTAATCAGCAAACGCTTGGTCAAGCTTTGGAGCATTTTATTAAACAAAGTGGAAAAGAAGAATTGATTTGGGAAGTGAAAGCAGAAGAGGCCTGGCAAACGGTGATGGGAAAGTTTTTCGAGAAATATACGGACCGAGTTGAAGTAAGACAAAGAGTTTTGTATGTAAAAATTAATTCTCCTGCAATGAGACAAGAATTATTGATGGGAAAATCGAAGATTCTAGCTAATATAAATGAAGAAATTAAAAAGGATTTTTTAGTTGACGTAAAAATATTTTAAATGCCTTACATCGAACATTCTACTTACCCTACACCTAATTTCATCAATCGAAATGCGCATCTTTCTACTATTATTCCAGCGAAATTCAAGAAATATCCTGTTCCAGATTACACAAGAGAAAATATGGAAACCGATGATGGCGATTTTCTGAATTTGGATTGGCGATTTCAAGAAAATAAAGACAAATTAGTTATACTTTTTCACGGATTAGAAGGCGATTCGAAACGAACGTATCTTAATTCGTGTTCAGATTATTTTTATGATAAAGGATTTAATATTCTAGCTTGGAATCATCGCTCTTGTGGAGGTGAAATGAATGACACTTGTCGTTTGTATCATCATGGATCAATTGATGATGTACACAGAGTTGTAGAAAAAGCGTTGAAAGAAAATTATCAAGAAGTTTATTTGATTGGCTATTCGATGGGTGGTGCTTTGGTTTTGAATTATCTTGGAGGTTATGAAGTTTCGAACAAGATAAAATCTGCTGTTGTTTTTTCTGCACCAATTTCTCTAAAATCATGTGCTGACACATTGAAAATATTTCCGAATACAATTTATTTTAAAAATTTCAAACGCACTTTAGTTCCAAAATTTAAAGTAAAAGCTAAACAATTTCCAGGTATTTTGAATGAAGAAATGATTGATAAGATCAAAACATTTGATGAAATTGATGATTATTTTACTGCACCAATGCATGGTTATAGCAGCAAAGAAGATTACTATCACAAAGCTTCTCCTGCAACTGTTTTAGATCATATCAAAACACCATGTTTGATTGTCAACGCTGCAAATGATCCTTTTTTAGGGAAAGATTGTTATCCTATCGAACGTTTTAAAAATCATACATTTTGCACTTTCGAAATGCCAAAATACGGTGGGCATTGTGGTTTCCCATTAGAAAACAATAAACATTCTTGGGCCGAAATTAGAGCTTGGGAGTTTGTAGAAGGTTTACAATAAAAAATATATATCATAAAAAATCCCCTCAATGAGGGGATTTTTTTTATTTAAAAATGATTATCTATCATTATTAATTGTCGATGGAATATTCGGATTACTATCTAATTCCGTTTGTGGAATTTTTAAAATAAAACGCTTATCATTAGGTGATAAATTTTTCTTTATCGAATGATTTCCTGTTCTTGTAATACCTCTTTGTAATCGTTTAGCATCAAACCATTCAACACCATTCTCTGCATACAATTCTTTTCGTCTTTCTAATAAAATTTCTTCTAATAAAGCTGTACCTGTCAAAGATTCATTAACAAAATTAGTATAACGAGTTGCTTTAAATGAATTAAGAAGAGTTTGAGCTTCAGAAACCTTACCTTGTCTATATGCAGATTCAGCTGCCACTAAAACAAATTCTGGATTTCTAAATACTGCCATTGCCGATGTAAAAGCAAATTTAAATTTTGTTGTATTCCAATATCTTACATCAGTTACTGGTAAAGAAGCTGATGTCACTTTTATTGCTTCTTTTCTTCTATCATTATTAGCAAACTTTGCTACAAAATCTGAATTTAAAAATCCATTTTTATAAGGTGCACTATAATCCATAAATACGTGAGGAGCTGCATAATAATAATTTGTTTGATCTGATGTTTGTGGTAATGACCATAACCATTCTTTATCTTTGTAATTATCAAACCCAGACGGAGTATAAGTTGTTACAGTATGCAAAGCTGTTGATAAATTATCACCATAAGCTAATTTAGCCATAGATTCAGCTTTAGCCCAATTCTCCATAGATAAATATACATTTGCTAACATACCTGCAGCTACATTTTTATTTACCCAAGAATTATCAACTCTTGTTGACGATGCATTTATTACAGCAAATTCTAAATCATTAACAATCTGAGCATACAACTCTTCAAGAGTCCCCATAGGTTTACCTTCTAAATTAATATCTGTATAAACTGGTGGAGCTACTGCTTTAGAATCATATTTATAAGCATGATTAAACTCTAAAGCTAATTGAAAATAATAAAACCCTCTTAAAGCTTTACCTTGTGCTAATAAATTTGCTTGTTCAGTTCCTAAAGATTTAGATGTTTCAACACCTTTGATAAACTGATTCAATTTTGCAATCATCATATATGGAAATCTCCATGTAAAACTAGTTCTACGATAAGTCGGTTCGCGATTATCATTATCATAATCAAAATTAAACCAGCCTGCATTCAACTGAACATCGGAACCTTTTACAGATCTAGCAAATAACATTGAATACAAACCTCCTGAGTCTGTTGAAGCAAATTCAGACCATTGTGCTCTTTGCATTCTCAATAATGCTGCCATAGTTGCATTTGCTCCATCTATTGAAGAATATGCATCTATTGAAGAAAGTGCTCCTTGACCTGAAGCTGATGGTTCATTTAAATAATCATCCATACAACCAGTAGCTGTTAAAAATGATAATGCTGCTAATGATAATATTATATATTTTTTCATCATAATTTTTATTATAAAGTTACTCTAAATCCAACAGTATAAATTCTTTGTTGATATGATCTACTATCTGTAGTACCTGCCAAATTTTGCTCTGGGTCTAATCCTTTATGAGATTGGAAAGTTAGTAAGTTATCTCCTTGGAAATAAATCCTTAAACCTTTAATTCCCATTTGTTCAACATTTTTCTCAGAAAAATTGTATCCAAAGTTTAATGCTTTTAATCTTAAATAATCATTTTTAAATAAGAACTTAGTAGATTGTGAATTAAAGTCATTATTTGCTGATGTCAACATTGGAGTATCTGTAACATCACCAGGTTTTTGCCATCTATTTACAATATCTTTTGACCACTGATATCCTGCATTTTTACCTGAACTCATTAATGAAGCATAACTTGAATCATATACATAAGAACCTACACTAAAATTAAACAAGATATTTAAATCAAAGTTTTTATATCTAAAGTAATTTGTAAAACCTCCTTCAAAATCAGGTAAAGAAGATTTATCTTGTAAATATCTTTTTGCTTCAGAATAAACCTTAGTTGTAACTTTATTTCCATTAGCATCATCCTTATACCACATAGCTTTACCATCAGTAGGATCTACACCAGCCCATTCTTGTATGTACCAATCGTAAATAGAATTTCCTATTTCCCATAATTTAGTACCATTAACCATAGAATCAGTTCCGTTTAACTTTGTTATTTCATTCTTTGTTTTTCCTACATTAATGTTTGTAGTCCATTCAAAATTTTTATTTCTGATGTTGATTGTATTTAAACTTACTTCAAAACCGAAATTCTTAACAGCGCCAATATTCGTTAATATAGATAATTGACCTGCACCAGAGTATGCAACGTTTCTACCCATAATTAAATCAATAGATTCTCTATTGAAATAATCAAATGATCCAGTAATTCTATTTTTTAAGAATCCAAAATCTAAACCAATATTAGTTGAAGCTGTTTTTTCCCATGTTAAATTTTGATCTGCAATAGAACCAATCAAAATACCAGGATTATCTAATTGTGACCATCCAGAAGTATAATTCTGTAAGTATGGAAAGTATGAAGATGTAGCATTATTACCAACTTCACCATAAGAACCTCTTAATTTTAAATTAGAAACAACATCTGATCCTCTTAAAAAGTTTTCTTTTGAAATAATCCATGAAGCACCTACCGAGAAGAAATCACCCCAACGTACATCTTCAGCAAATCTTGTTGATGCTTCTTTTCTAAAAGATCCTTCTAAGAAATATTTACTTGCATAATCATAAGATACACGACCCATATATCCTAAAATTCTTTCTCTATAAATAGCTCCTCCAACTGATTCTGGTTTTGTAGTTCCATTCAATACACTAATACCTGGTAAAAAACCAACACCTTGAGCACTCATAGTTTCATATGAAAAATCATACATATCCATAATTGCATCAACTGATAAATTATGATCACCAAAACTTTTGTTGAAATTTAAACTATTGAATAAATTTTTAGTATCTTGAGTATCTCTGTTTTTTGTTATACGTCCATCTACTGATGCTGCGTTACCATATAAATTACTTGACCATCCACTATAGTCATAAAAATATTTCTGATAAGACATAGTTGTTTTAAATGATAAAAAGTCGGTAAAATTAATTTTAGCGTACCCATTAACATTTAGATTTAAACGCTTATTTGTTGCTTTATAACCATTTAGCAATGCACCTACAGCATTCTCAGTAGCTAATACGGGTCTTGCGCCATTAACTAAATCTGCACCTTCTCCATAATCATAATATTTTTGACCTAACGCATCAAATAAGAAATTACCAGAAGCATCTCTTTTATACAAAGGATAGATATTTGAAACTGAATTTATCCATTGTATTGGAGATTGATAAGAACTTCCAGATTGAGTTGGTCCATTTTCATATCCAAAACTTGCTAAAGAGTTCAATCCTAATTCTAACCAATTATCAACTTTTGAAACAACATTAGCTTTAATAGTAGTTCTTTCAAATTTAGAAGTAATAATTGATCCTTCTTGGTTTAAATAGCTTGCCCCAAAATTGTATGTTGTATTTTCATTACCACCATCTACATTAACTCCATATTCTTGTCTTATTGCTGACTTATTTAAAATTAAATCTTTCCAATCTGTATCCCATAATAATTTAGCACCACTCACTACATTACCATTAGCATCGATAGGTTTAGCAAAACTACTACCATAAGGATTGTATCTTAATCTTGCAATTAAATTGTCTGTTGCATATTGACCACTTCCTCCATTAGCATTTTTTAGGGCTTCCCAAGTATATTTCATATAATCTTCAGCACCAACAGTTTCATGCATTTTTACAGCTTGATCAGCTACACCAAATTGAGATGTAAAAGTAACACGAGGAGTTGAAGATCTTCTTCCTTTCTTAGTTTCAATCAAAATAACCCCATTAGCTCCTCTTGCTCCATATAAAGCAGTTGAACCCGCATCTTTCAACACGTTAATAGATGCAATCATATCCTGACTAATCATTGATATATTTCCATTAAACGGAACACCATCAACAACAATTAATGGATCAGCTGAAGCATTAATAGATCCGATACCTCTAATACGAATTGTTGGAGTTGAACCAGGTTGACCACCTGAATTAATAATATTAACCCCAGCTACAGATCCTTGAATTGCTGATAATGCATTTGTTGCTTGTTGTTTTTCTAATACTTTTTCATCAACAACTGCAACTGCACCAACTATTGCCTCTTTTCTTTGTTTACCAAATGCAACTGTAATCAACGCTTCCTCTAAATTTACAGTATCAGCGGCAGAAATAGTACCTAACGTAGTTGATGTAACTTTATATTCTTTACCATTAATTACCAAAGTATCACCAACTTTAGCATCGATGTTGAAATTTCCGTTTTCATCCGTATAAGTTACTTTATCTGTACCCTTAACTTTAACTTCAATATCTGCCTCTGGCAAATTTGAAGAATCATTAACAGTACCTGTAACTTGAGCAAAAGCCACTGTACCTAGTCCTAGGAAAGCTAATAAGCCCAAAGATGTTAATCTTCTCCTCATAGTTTTAATATTTTATAACATTTTAGACAAAACTCTAACTTTTTTTTAAGATTTCCAAAAAGTTACGTATTTTTTTATTTATCAAGAATTTAAATATTTTTTCATCATAAAGATATATTATTAATAATACAACCTACCCGTTGTGCATTTTAAATAATTTGAGTTTTTAGATTATTAATATTTCGATTAAAGTATGTTTTATTAATGTACTGAACCACAGTAAGAGCAGTAATTTTAGCTAGAATTCTGGTTTTAAACCCTTCAAAAGTCTTTGCATAATTTCGTCTAATCATAAACTGATCACATAGTTGAGAAAATAAAGTTTCAATTCTTTTTCGATACTTTTTGAATGAATAAAACTGAGGTTTGTAATCTTTTTGATTCGATCTTTTTGGTGATTCTAATCATATATTAACTTCATTAAATAAATAAATTTGAATTGTTTGCAACTAATAATCTCTATCACCAAGTAGCACTCAATCTGATAGTTGAGATTTTATATCTTTCAAAAAATAAATATCATAAACAGATGCAGGACTAATATCAATACTCTAGAAAACACATCTTAAAGAACAATCAGCATAAAGTTTATAGCCTTAAG
>Ga0207842_1000016_pt1 | contig 126441 bp, 106 predicted proteins | sample HigsolmetaGSP19D_FD_184847 | JGI IMG/M metagenome (GOLD analysis project Ga0207842, IMG submission 184847) | High solid enriched microbial communities from the Joint BioEnergy Institute, USA - SP1-9-D (SPAdes) | ecosystem: Engineered > Bioreactor > SSF (Solid state fermentation) > Aerobic >... | reverse complement strand
CATTCAAAAAGTATCGAAAAAGAATTGAAACGTTATTTTCTCAACTATGTGATCAGTTTATGATTAGACGAAATTATGCAAAGACTTTCGAAGGGTTTAAAACCAGAATTTTAGCTAAAATTACTGCTCTTACTGTGGTTCAGTACATTAATAAAACATACTTTAATCGAAATATTAATAATCTAAAAACCCAAATTATTTAAAATGCACAACGGGTATTAAAAAATAAGTTTTTAGTTTTCATTCTAAATCAATACCCCTCAACAAGAAATTTTGAAGAGGGGTATTTTTGTATTTTAAAAACTAAATCTTAGGTTCTTGTTGACTCAAACAATGGAAAGATCCTAGTCCCCAAATAATATCTGTAGAATCTATTCCTACAACTTTACGATCGGGGAAACATTTCTGAATAATATCCAAAGCAATTGCATCTTTTGCACAACGATAAGTTGGTACAATGACAGATTTATTCGCAATATAAAAATTCGCATAAGAAGCAGGTAAACGCTCACCTTCGCAATAAACCGCATCCGGCATTGGCAATTCAATAATGTTTAATGGACGTCCATCTCGTAATTTCATTTCTTGCAATTGGCGAAGATTCACTTGCAACAATTCGTAGTTATCATCCGATTCATCTGTTTCAACAACCGTCAAAACTGTATCTTCATTTACAAAACGAATTGTATCATCAATGTGTCCATCCGTATCATCACCAACAATTCCGTCTTCTACCCATAGAATTTGCGAAACTCCGTAATAATTTCTTAAAAATTCTTCGATTTGTTCTTGCGAATAATCTGGATTACGATTTTCATTCAGTAAACAAGATTTTGATGTCATCAACGTATCTTTTCCATTAAATTCGACCGAACCTCCTTCCATAATAATTCCAGGATGAAAAACAGGAAGATTAAATTCTGCACCAATTCTTGTTGGCACAACATCGTCATTTTCAAAAGGTGGATATTTTCCTCCCCACGCATTGAATCCCCAATCAACAATAACTTTTGGGTTATCAGGATTGTTTTTATTCAATAAAAATGCAGGACCATGATCGCGACACCATGCATCATTTGTTTCATTAAAATAAAACTCAACTTGTGACAAATCTGCATCCGTTTTTTCGATAAAAGACAACGCAAACACTTTCATTTCTTCATCTTTCACATTAATACGAACCTTTTCACCTTTCGATAATTCAGCAATAAATTCAGCATAAGCTGGATAAATTAACTGAATACGATCTGGCCAAGATTCTTCTTTGTGCGGCCAAGACAACCATGTTGCTTCGTGTTCTTCCCATTCGGCAGGAAATCTATATCCTAAATCTTTTGGGAATTTTGATGTATCTATAGTGTTCAATTTTATTTCTTTTCTAAAAGTTTAAACGTATTTTCGATATGTCCAGTAACTTTCCAATTATCATGACCTGGAATAACTTGTTTAATTTTTGGATGTTTTGTAACTAGTTTCTGTACTGTTTTTGGCCATTCAGTAACATTTGCTTCACCTGTGTAACCTAAATTTACAGCGTCAGCACCTTTTATCAAACAACCTCCATTCAGCACTTTATATTTTGGAAACCAAACCACAACATTATCAGAAGTATGTCCTTCACCAAAATATTCAACAACAAATTTTTCATTACCAAATTTGTATGTTTTTCCTAATTCAATCTCAAATTTTGATGTCGCTTTTCCTTCTTTTTTTAATTTAGAATTGGTTAAAGAAGTTGCATAAGTAGGAATATTCAAATCATTATAAAAACTTAAATCTCCTGCTCTATCATCATGCGAATGTGTTGCAAACACAGCGATAACTGGCAAATTATACTTTTCTTGTAACATATCATTTAATTCTTGATATTGCGATTTCTGCCAAGGAACATCAAACAAAACGATTCCTTTATTCGTTACCAAATACATTCCATTTGCATTATACTCAACACCATTAAACGAATTGAATGTTTGATAAACAAATAAATTGTTATTAATCGGATCAATCTGAATTGGTTTTATTTGACCAAATGCAAAACTTCCTATCAATGCTATAAGTGAAAATAATTTCTTCATTAATCCTCGTCTATAAAACGTTTTGTAATTGGTTGATAAGAATCGATGCGGCGATCTCTTAAGAAAGGCCAGTGTTTACGGAAGAAATCAGATTCGTTCAAATCCAATTCAACCACTTCTGTTTCCTCTTTATCATGCGTTGCTAAGTACAACAATTTTCCCTGCGCATTTGTCGCAAAAGAGCCTCCCCAGAACTTCATTGCTCCATCTTGCTCAAAACCAACACGATTTACAGAAATAACCGGAACTCCATTCGCAACCGCATGTGAACGCTGAATTGTTTGCCAAGCATTGTATTGATCTTGATTTGTTTCTTCGTCTTGCGTCGTATCCCAACCAATCGCAGTAGGATAAAATAAAATTTCTGCTCCCATCAATGCTGTTATACGAGAAGCTTCTGGATACCACTGATCCCAACAAATTAACACTCCAATTTTTCCAAATTTAGTATCAAAAACTTTGTAACCTAAATCACCTGGAGTAAAATAGAATTTTTCATAAAACGCAGGATCATCTGGGATATGCATTTTGCGATATTTTCCTAAATATTGTCCATCAGCATCTAAAATAGCGGTTGTATTGTGATATAAACCTTGCGCACGTTTTTCGAATAATGAAGCGATAATTACCACTCCCAATTCTTTAGCTACAACTGATAACGCATCTGTTGATGGTCCAGGAATTGCTTCTGCTAAGTCGAAATTATCGTAATCTTCTACGTCACAGAAATATAATGAGGTAAACAATTCTTGCAAACACACAATTTGAGCGCCTTTTGCAGCTGCTACTTTTACTTGCTCTATTGCTTTGTTTAAATTTTCTTGTTTGTTATTAGTACAAGTCATTTGTACCATTCCAACTTTAACTTTTGCCATTTTATAAATAGGTCTAAAAATAAAAATGAATAATAATTACAAAAATAGCGAATTTAGTAGGATTTAATCTATTAGAATTTATATTTAAGAATATTTTATGTTTCAAATGTGATGAAATTTAAATTTCTATCAATCTATCTAGCAATGCTATTTTGAGAACAGATTTAAGAAAATTTTAAAAAAAGTTTACCTAAATATTATAATTTTTAACAAGTCTTTATTAAATTGTAACTTCTAATTTTGTCGCGTAATAATTTAAAACATGAAAAAATTAATTGCCCTTTCTTGTCTTTTTAGCGGAATATTTATTTCAGCTCAAAGTCAAGAAAGTTACATTTTAGCAGAAAATTCTGCCTCTTCATCCACTTCTATCTCTACAAAAAAAGTAACTTATGACGATCATTTAATGGCAGCAGAATCATTCAACATTCCAATCGTGAAGAGTTTTGATGATATTGAAGGTTTAGTTGCTACAAAAAAATTAGTTGCAATTCCTGAAGAAGGAAATGGGTACACAATTGAGAAATTAACACACAGTAAAGCTTTTTTAAATAACAGAGCAAAAACTGTGTTGGAACGAATTGCTTCAAAATTTCTGGACGAAAACAATGCTACAATTACTGTAACTTCGCTTACCCGTTCTGAAGAAAGTCAAGCAAGTTTAAGACGAGTAAATAGCAATGCAGCAAAAGGCGAAAGTTCTCATAACTATGGTGCTTCTTTTGATTTGTCGTATACAAAATTCAATAATAAATATACGTATAGCAAAACTCATCGTGATAATTTAGAAGCGATTTTAAAACAATTGCAAGAAGACGGTAAAATTTACTATATCAAAGAATATAGACAACACTGTTTTCATGTAACGGTTCGTAATCCCGATCAATTTAAATCAACAACAATGTAATATATAAAAGTTCTTTTCTATTTTTGCAGAAGAGAATTGAATCATGAAACAATTTTTAACAACTTTTTTTATTTGCTCTTCTTTATTCGGTTACGCTCAATCTCGAGTTATTATAGAACCTTCTAAAGAATATGTTCAGCATTTGAATGCCGCAAAATCTCATAAACTTGAGCTAATTGATGGTGATAAAAAGTTGAACAAATATATCAATCAAGGTAAATTGGTTAAAATAAAACAACGTGGTTATGGTTGGCGAGTTGGTGATTTAACGCATAGTCATTCGTATCTTATTCCAAAAGGTCGAGATATTTTGACAAGTATTGCAAGAGATTTTGTAAAAACAACAGGTCAAAATTTTTTCGTTGTTACATCAATGACACGAACGCTACATGATCAAAATCGTTTGAGAGGAATTAATAAAAATGCTTCTTCTAATGATAGTTCACATAATTTTGGTGCTGCTTTTGATATTTCTTATGTTAGGTTTAATCATAAAATTAGACCTGATTCTAAACTAGAAAAAGAGTTAGAACAAGTGCTAAAAAATTATGTTAGAACAGGTAAAATTTACTACGTAAAAGAATCTAAAATTAGATGTTTTCATATTATCGTTCGGAATTATTAAATTCTGAACGATTTTTTTTTGTTTGTAAATAATAACTATACAATAATCCTATAAACACAAACAAACTACAAAAACCAAATAAGTTTGACATTCCAAACAAACTGATAACACCACCAATTAGAGGACCTGTAATTCCCAATGAGATATCAATAAACAAGCCATACGCAGCTAAAGCAGCTCCTTTACTATTATCTGAAACCAAAGCAACAGCCTCTACTCCCATCGCAGGAAAAACCAATGAAAAACCAATTCCTGTAATACCTGCACCAATAAGAGCGATAAAAGAATTTGGCGCACTAAAAAGAATTAATAAACCTATCGTTTCGACTATCATGCAAATAATTCCAACTTTTAATCCTCCTAATGTATTAATTGAACTATTAAAAAATAATCGTCCTACAATAAACAATAAACTGAAAACACTTAAACATAAAGCTGCATTCGACCAACTATAAAAGTCGTAGTAAAGTGTTATAAAATTAGAAATTCCTCCAAATCCAAGACCTGCAAGTGCTAAACAAATTCCAAAAGGAGCCACTGTTTTCAATACACTTATAAATGGTTGCGGAACTTTTGAAACTGCAGTTAATATATTCTCTTTATTTCTAGCTAAAAAATAACCTATAATCGCACAAACAATACTAAACAAACCAATAAAACCAAGTCCAAAATATTGATTTAAGATAACTCCCAATGGTTCTCCAATTGCCAATGCACCATAACTAGCAACACCATTATAAGAAATTGCTTTCGCTGTATGTTGTTGTCCAATTTTTAAAATTGCCCAGTTTATTGGACTTCCACCTACCATTCCTTATGCTGCACCAGTAACCAATCTCGCAAGCACAAGAATAGCTATTGACAAAAAATGATTGTTTCTTGTGAAGTAACAAAAGTATAATAAAACTCCTGCTAAAATAAACAAACTCATACTCAATAAAACGGCTGGTTTAGGACCTTTTGTATCTACGATTTTTCCCGCATAACCTCTCAATATAAAAGTTATCACATATTGCAAACTAATTACAATACCCGCTACAAGCTCAGTAAAACCTAATGTTTTTGTAATAAAAATAGGTAAAATAGCCAACGGTAAACCTATAAGTAAATAACCTATAAATGAAAAACTTACATAACCTATAATTTGCATGAAAATTTGTCGTGAACTCATGCTTAATTTCTCTTCCATAACATAATGCAATCGGTTGCAAATTTAGAATATTTAATAATCAAAGACAATTATTCATCCATTATTAAATTTGAAAATATATTATTCTTATTTACTTAAATTTAATCTTTACTTATTGTTGTGTTAATCCGAATACCGCATAAAATATAGAATTTTAACATCTACAAAACAAGAAATTCACACAATGAAAAAAATCGTATTATCACTAGTATTATTTGGAAGTTTTTATACTTCTGTCAACGCTCAACAACTTGCTAAAGGAATTGTTTTTGAAGATAAAAATCAAAACAATAAATTCGATAAATCAGAAAAACGTTTGGCAAACGTGCAAATTAGTAACGGAAAACAAGTTGTTTCGACAAATGATAAAGGAGAATATCAAATCGAGATTGATAACGAAACTATTTTGTTTGTCATTAAACCAACAAATTACAAAATTCCTACAAACGAATTCAATCAGCCACAATTCTACTACATCAACAAACCTAATGGCTCTCCAAAATTAGAATATGCAGGTTCTGCTCCGACTGGAAATACTCCAAAGAGTATTGATTTTGCTTTAATTCCTACAAAAGAAAACGAAAAATTTTCGGCTTTAATTTTTGGTGATCCTCAAGCTTATACAGAAGAAGAAATCGAGTATTTCTCTAAAGGTGTAATTGATGATGTTAAAGGAATTAAAGGAATGGAATTCGGACTTTCTTTAGGAGATTTGGTTGGTGATGATTTGAATTTGCATCCATCTTATATAAAAGCTGTTTCGAAAGTTGGTTTACCTTGGTACAATGTTATGGGAAATCACGATATGAATTATGATGCAAAAGAAGATCAATATTCGGATGAAACGTTCGAGAAAAATTTCGGTCCAAATAATTATTCATATAATATCGGTAAAGCACATTTTATTGTTTTAGATGATATTTTATATCCAGATCCTCGTGATGGAAAAGGATATTGGGGAGGTTTCCGTCCTGATCAATTAGAATTCATTAAAAATGATTTAAAATTTGTTCCAAAAGATCATTTAATTGTTTTAGCATTTCATATTCCGTTGCGTGACACACGTCCAGAAGATAGAAATCAATTATTCGAATTGTTAAAAGATTACCCAAATACAATTTCAATGTCTGCTCATACACATTTCCAAGAACAGATTTTTTATGCAAATCAAGATGGTTGGCAACAACAAAAACCTCATCACGAGTACAATGTTGGAACAACTTCTGGTGATTGGTATTCGGGACCGAAAGATGCAAAAGGAGTTCCGGCCTCTACGATGCGTGATGGTACACCAAAAGGTTATGCTTTTTTACATGTAGATGGTAATCAATATAAATTTGATTATAAAGTTGCAAATTCACCAAAAGAAAAACAAATCGACCTGTACCACACAAAAAAAGTAAAAGAAGGTAAACGCAATCGTGCTTTTTTATATGCTAATTTCTTTATGGGACATGAATCAAATAAAGTTGAATATCGTGTAAATAATGGTGAATGGAAAGAGATGAATTGGGATCCAACAGTTGATTACAATTATATGGAAACCATCATGAAAATTGATAATGCAGAAATTACAAATATTGGTAACAGACCTTCTGCTCCAGAAATTTCGAAACATATTTGGTCAGTTCGTTTACCGAATAAACTAAAAGTTGGAACTTATCCAATTGAAGTTCGCGCAACCGATTTGTACGGAAACACTTTTACAGAAAAATCTTCTTTCGAAGTTATTAAATAACCGTTTTATACACATCTTGATAAGCCACTTCTTTTGAAGTGGCTTTTTTAAATAAAATATTTTACAATTTATTCATGTTAAATAAAAATCAATAAACCTTTATTCAAATGTAAAACTAATATCAAGACCTCTATTTTAGTAATGTTTACTTAAAAATCTCTTAACCATGAGTTAAACAACTTCATAAAAAGAAGTTCTAGTTTTGTTAAAATTTTTAACACATAAACATTTCACATTTACAGCTATGAAACAATTAAAATTACCACTACTTCTACTAGGTGGATTTTTAAGTTTACACGCCAATGCTAAAACTTACACCGGAACAGATTATCATCAATCGATTTCTCAAGATCAAAATCCAATCAAAGGTCAAATCGTTGATCAAAACGGATTAGGAATTGCAGATGTAGAAATCATCATCAAGGGAACATCTTTTAAAACATTTACAGACGGAGATGGTTTTTTCGAATTTGTTTCAGTAAATGTTGCTCATCCTACATTATTGGTAAATTCATCTCAACACAAATTTATTGAATACACACCGAAAGATATTTCTCAAGTAAAAATTACTTTACAAGAAGAATCTAACCAACTGAATGAGGTAATTGTAACTGCTTTGGGGATAAAGCGAGAGCAGAAAAAATTAGGATTTGCTCAACAAAATATAGGTTCGGAAGAACTTGCAACAGCAGAAGCGAATAACTGGTCTTCGGGATTGAAAGGAAAAGTAGCTGGTCTTAATATTATTTCTGGAGGAAATGGACCAATCAATTCTCAGCAAATTATTTTGCGCGGAGCAAATTCAATCGACCAATCAAAAAATTACGCTTTAATTGTCATCGATGGTGTTCCAATGAGTACAGAAATGACTTCTTCTGGAAACAATACTGCTTACATGGGCGATGATTCACCTATCGATTTTGGTAACGGTATTTCTGACATCAATCAAGCAGATATCGAAAGTGTAACCGTTTTAAAAGGTCCTTCTGCAGCGGCTCTTTATGGAAACAAAGCTGCAAATGGAGCTTTAATTATAACAACAAAATCAGGTAAAAAAGGTAAACAATTAGGTTTAGAATATAAATCAACTGTAGCTATTGACGTTATTAACAATTGGCCAGATTTTCAATATGAATATGGTCAAGGAACTGGAAAAAGTTTCGATAAAAACGGCAATCCTTATTACTCATATCAAACCTCAGCAGATGGACCAAATACAGGAAGTACTTCTTCTGCATTCGGACCAAAATTTGACGGACAATCATTTTTTCAATATGATCCAACTTTAGAAAAACAAGGGGCTGAAAGAACTTTATGGCGTGCGTATAAAGATAATAGAAAAGGGTTTTGGCAAACTGGTTTCACTTTCAGTAATGCAGTTACACTTTCTGGTGGAAATGACAAAGGAAGTATGAGAGCTTCTATTGGACATCAGAAAAATAGCTGGATTATGCCAAATACAGGCTACGAAAATTATACTGCTGCTATTAATGGAAACTATCAAGTAAGTGATCGCATCAAAGTTTCGACTGCCTTAAACTATACTCGCAAAACAAGTGATAATTTACCAGGAACTGGTTACAATAACGGATCTATTGCTTATTTTATGATCTTCCAAAATCCAAACGTAGATTTAAATTGGTACAAACCAATTTGGAAAAAGGATTTCAATGGAGTAAAAATGATTCGCCCATTTAGTTCATACATGGACAATCCTTATGCTATTGCTTACGAAGCTGTTAATCCAATGAGTAGTAATCAAATTGTTGGAAATATTAGAGCAGATTTTAAATTAAGCAATAAATTAAGCTTAATGTTACGTCCTGCAATTAATACCTATACTCAATTGCGCGAACAAAAACGTCCATTTGATATGAATCGTACGCCGAATGGATATTACAAAAGACAAGACATATCTAAAACTGAAACAAATATCGATTTCTTATTAACTTATACTGATAAATGGGGAGATTTTGGTTTCAATGCAAATGTTGGAGGTAATAGAAAAAATTATGAATACAGAAATTTAACGGCTTGGGTAAATGGTTTAGCTTCGCCTGGAGTTTATAAACTTTCGAATGGATTAACTTCTCCTTTTGCAAGAACGTATGATTCTAATTTAAAAGAAAATTCATTATATGGAATGGCTTCATTTGGTTGGAAAGACATGATTTTCGTTGATTTTACAGGTCGTAACGACTGGAATTCTTCTGTTGCAGTAAAATATAGCTCATTCTTTTATCCTTCAGTCTCTTCAAGTTTTATTCTGTCAGATTTATTCAAAATAAAAGGACCTATTAATTACTTAAAATACCGTTTATCATTTGCAAAAGTTGGTAACGGAGGTACAACAGGTTGGACAAATAGATATTACGATCAAAGCGATTTTACAGCATCTGCAGTAGTACCTGGAAGATTATTTAATCCTGATATTAAACCTGAATCTACAACATCATGGGAAACTGGTTTCGAGGCTTTATTATTCAAGAAAAGATTAAGCTTAGATTTTACAGTTTATCAACAAAGTACAAAAAATCAAATCTTCGAATTACCAAACGATATCACAACTGGCTATTCAAGAAGAGTGGTAAATGGAGGAGAAATTGAAAACCGAGGAATTGAAATAGCAGCTACGTATTCTCCAATTAAAAGTAAAGATTTTGAATGGAAAATGATTGGAACTTGGTCTAAAAATGAAAACAAAGTAAAATCTTTAGTAGAAGGAATAGAAGGTGATCAAATGATTCTTGGTCAATCTGGAACAGTTTATCAAATTGCTAAAGTTGGCGGTTCTTCTACAGCTCTATATGGTGAAAAATTTGTAAGAAACGATGCGGGACAAATCATTTATGATGCAAAAACAGGTGTTCCACTTAAAAATGGATTAATAGAATATGTTGGAGACGCAACACCTAAATGGAGAGCAGGTTTCACAAATGAAATCAAATTCAAAACATTGCGTTTCAGTTTTACATTAGACGGACAATATGGTGGAATTGTCTATTCACAAACTTATCACAAAATGATGGAGCAAGGAAAATTGGCAGATTCTTTACCTGGTCGAGAAGATGGTTACATCATTGGAAATGGTGTTGTATTGAATGCTGACGGAACTTATTCTCCAAATACAACAAAAGCTGATGTGGCAACTTATTATGCTGAATATAATCGTCGTGCAAATGTAGAATCTAATTCATTCGAAGCTTCATATTTAAAATTAAGAGATGTGAGTTTAACATTTGATTTTCCTAAAAGATTATTATCAAAAACAGGTTTACAAGCATTGTCATTAACAGTTTACGGACGCGATTTATTCACGATTAGTGATTTTCCTTTATACGATCCAGAAACAGCATCATTAAATGGAAATACTTATGTACCTGGAGTTGAAATGGGACAAATGCCGTCAACAGCAACGTATGGAGTAACCTTAAAAGCTTCATTATAATTTACAACATTCAATTTATTAAAATGAAAAAGATTTCAATTCAACTATTTTTTGCCTTCACTATAATTTCAACTGTTTTCTCTTGTACAAACGATTTTGAGAAAGCAAATGAAGATCCAAACTTAATCACAGAAATTAATTCAGGTTCTGTTTTAAATCCTGTTCTTTATGATTTGGCTGAAAATAATGTTTTAAAAAACTACGATATTACAGCTCAATTGATGCAAGTTCATATTCCTTATCCAAGCAATGCAATGGGACTTCATCGTTATGATGTAACAACAGGAACGGGAAATTCGACTTGGAATAATGCCTACACAAATCTTGTTAATTTGGAGGAAATGCTAAAAGTTTCGCAAAAAGCTGGAGATGTCAATTATCAAGCAATTGCATTAACGCTTCGTTCTTTAGTTATTTCTAATTTAACCGATATGTTTGGCGATGTTCCTTTTTCTCAAGCAGCCAAAGCAGAAGAAGGAATTACAAAACCAAAATTTGATACACAACAAGATATTTATAAGCAATTATTAAATGATTTAGAGAAAGCAAATCAATTATATGTAACTAATTTAGGTCTAAAATATGGTACCGATATTTTATTCCCAAGTAGTGAAAAAAACATCAATATAACACGTTGGAAAAAATTCACAAATTCTCTTAAAATGAGATTATTATTAAGAATTTCGAATCGTGATGCATCTGCCTTAACAGAACTTAAAAAAATAATTGATAATCCGACAACTTATCCTATTTTCGAAAGTGAATCAGAATCTGCTATTTTACAAATTTCTGGTTTAGCACCAAGTTTATCTCCTTGGCCAAGAGCACAAGATTATAGAGATAGCCGAACATTCACAACATTTTTTATTGATAAAATGAATGAAACTAATGATCCTCGTTTACCAATTTTAGTCAATAAAGCTTCTAATTTGGATGGTTCTTCATTAGGTTACAAAGGAGTTCCTGCAGCTTACGAAGGAAATAGTTCTGATTACAAATTCAATCCGTCATCTCCTAACAATGCAATTGTTATCGCTCCGATGAAAATTCCATTAATGACTTATGCTGAAGTTGAGTTTATAAAAGCTGAAATGGCTCAAAAAGGTTTAGGTGGTGATGCAAAAACTCATTATGATAAAGCTGTAAAAGCTGCTGTACAATTATGGACGAATATCGAGCCTACTGCTGAATTTATGGCACAAGAAAAAATTAAATACAACAATACGTTAGAACGTATCATCGATCAAAAATATTTTGCTTTATTCTTTACAGATTACCAACAATGGTTTGAATATAAAAGAACTGGTTTTCCAAAATTACCGACAACTTCTACCATGTTGAATGATAAAAAAATGCCTCGTCGTATGCTTTATCCAACAAGTGTTAGAAATTATAACCCAGAAGGCTATCAGAACGCACTTCAACAAATGGGACCAGATAACATCAATACGCGTGTTTGGTGGGATGTAAATTAATTGCATACATTCCACATTTAATAGAAAACGACCTTGTAATTAAGGTCGTTTTCGTTTTATTTGTATCTTCACTAAAAATATTTTTATGCATATAGAAGAGTTAAGAGAGTTTTGTTTAGGACTTCCATTGGTCGAAGAAAAATTTCCTTTTGATCAATCTACTTTGGTCTTTTATATCGCTGGAAAAATGTTTTGCCTTTGTAATATTGACGATTTTGATTCTGTAAATATCAAATGTGATCCAGATAATGCAATCGAATTACGCGCAACTTTCGAAGCTGTAATTCCTGGTTATCACATGAACAAAAAACATTGGAATACTGTTAAAATTCATCAAGACGTGAAAAACATTCAAATCAAAGAATGGATAAAAGATTCTTATAATTTAGTCATCTTAACTTTACCAAAATCTAAACGTCCTAAGTTGATTTAATTCTCTGTTTTCACCAACAATTCACCTATTGTTTTTGATTTCAGTTCTGTTTCTCGCCATTCATTTTCAGGAATAGAATCGGGCATAATACCTCCTCCTACATACAAATTTACTTTATTAGAATAGATTTTTGCACATCTAAGATTAACAAAATACTCCGATTCTGTTTTATTTTGAAAGCCCATAAAACCTGCATAAAAAGTACGATTATAGCCTTCGTTTTCGAGAATAAAATCTTTTGACAGATCCTTTGGCATTCCTCCTACAGCAGGCGTTGGATGCAAAGCTTTCAACAAGTCATACAGCTGAGATTTGTCTTTTAATTGAGCTGAAATAAATGATTTCAAATGTTCAAAAAATCCTGCATTTACCGAAAATGGTCCGTCCACATCAATGTAAGAAGTATAAGGTTCTAAAGTTGACGAAATATAATCAGTTACTACTTGTTGTTCGTGATATTCTTTCTCTGTCCATTCATCTTCTTTTGCTTTTGTTCCAGCTAAAGAAACAGTTTGTATAAATTGATTATTTTCTTTCAATAAAAGCTCTGGCGAAGCTCCAATCCAACAACCTTCTTCTGTATCAAATCGCAAATACACATAGGCATTTGGATAATGTTGATGTAAATTTTTAAAAGTTTCAACTAAATTAATATTCGTTTCTGGAAGTGAATTGATTCGACTAATTACAATTTTTTTAGTTGGTGAATCACTTTGTAATTCTTCAACTGTTTTTTGAATTAAATCAATATAATTTTCATACGAAATTGCTTCATTTTTGTTTGATTCTGGTAAAGAAAGTTCAAAATTTGGTAATTCATTTATTCCAATATCTATAACCTCATTATCATTAAATTCAACCAATTTTGTATTATCGAAACTATTACAAATAAACTTGTTATCCGATTCAAAATCTTTATTTTCCCACAACTCCACTTGTGTAGAATTTGGTTTTCTAAAAAGAAGAAAAGGTTCTTGATTCTGAATTAATCTTTCAAGTTTATCTTGAAATTTTTTAAACATGTTTTTTAGAAATAATAGCGTTTGTTAAATGTGTATAACAGATTAATTTATCGTTTTCATCTTTGATTTCAATCTTAATCAAATGCGAAGTACGACCTTGTTTTACGACTGTTGCATGCCCAAAAATTGTTCCTTCCTTTTTTGGACGAAGATGATTTGCGTCAACATGTTGACCAACCGCCACAAAATCATCCGAATGTAAAATAATATTTGACAATGTACTTCCCAACGTTTCCGCCAAAACGATAGAAGCGCCTCCATGCAATAACCCAAATGGTTGATGAACTTTAGGCGTAACAGGCATTTTTCCTGATAAAAAATCTTCTCCAACTGCCGTAAATTCTATATCTAAAGTTTCAAGTAATGTATTTTTCGAAATTTCATTGAACTTCTGTAAAATATCTTGTTCGTTCATAATTTAATGTATTTTTGGGTTATAAAGTGCTGGATGTTTTGCCCTAACTTTTTTGTAAAAATCTTGAATTTCATCCATCACATCTTCTAAAGTTCTGTTTTCTGTTTCTACAATTTTTGAAATTCCAGCTCTTTTTTTCTTGAAATCACAATAAGCCAAAACAATCGGAACATCTGCTTTTTGCGCGATATAGAAAAATCCATTTTTCCACTTTTCTGCACGAGAACGCGTTCCTTCTGGTGTATTAATTAAATATAATTTATCTGATTCTTTCAAAATATCTGAAGCAAAATCGACCATATTATGTCGTTGAGAACGATCAATTCCGATTCCGCCCATTTTCTTTATAAAATATCCATACCAAGGTTTTGTCCAAGCATCTTTGATAAACATTTTCATTGGAATTCCCATTTGCCAAAAAGCCAAAATAGTATAGTAAAAATCCCAATTGGAAGTGTGCGGAGCGCAAACCAAAACGCATTTATCTACTTTCGATAGATCGAGATGATTATCTAATTTCCAACCTCCTAATGAGTACAAAAGTTTGCCTAAAATTTTTTTCATAAAATGATGCTTTATGCATTTGCAAACATACAAAACTCGAAACGGATATTAGTCAATGTAACCAAAAATAAAAAGAGACATTCCGAAATGAAATGTCTCTTTTTGAATATTATTAATTAAAATACTTCCTAAGTCTATGCAAAGAAATCAACGATTATTTGAATGATTTCTGTAGTTAATGTTAATAGAATCTGTATCATCTTTATAGTGTATTTCTTGGTTTGATTTTTCTTTTTTGTTTTCAGTTCTTGGTAAATTTAGTCCTACTGAACCGTCTTTACTTTCGACACGAATACCATTTTTATCAATTCTAACTCTCGCCGAATCGTTTCCGTCATTCAAATTTATGTTTACATCCTCTGAATCAAGATTAATATCGTCCTCAGAATCTGAATCTTTTTGACAATTCAAACATACGAATTTTTTTCCATTATATCCAATAAATTTATTCTTCAAATCGTATAAATAATCACGATCATTATCATTATTAATAATTGTTATTCGATCAGTGTTATTCGTGTGAATTAATTTGTTCTTAGGAACATACAATTTGATATCAACCGTTTGATTTCTAAATTTACCATCTTTAGGAATTTTAATAAACTCATCTAAATAAAGTTTATTTCCATTTAATTCGTAATTATATCTAATTGCTTCTAAATTGCGTTTTGCTTCTTCTTTGCTTCCTCCTTTAGAAGAATAAGTTACTTGAACATGAAGTTTATCGTCTGTACTTTCTTCAATCTCAAAAATATCATCAATTGGAATGATTAAGTTTCCATCAGCATCAATTAATTGATCTAAATCGTTAAAAGTTTTGAACTTTAAGTTACCTTCATTATTTTCTCTAAAATAAACTTGTAAGGTATCAGAAGGAATAACATAACTTTTTTCTTGTGTCATTTCAACTGAGTTTCTAAATTTACTTGCTGTACTTACAGAAATTCCGATGATTGCAAATAATGCAACAAACCAAAGAGCGATTGATCCAAAGATGACAGCTTTGCTTACTTTTACTTTATTCCAGAAACATTTTACACCTAAAATTGTCAACAAAATACCTGGAATTACCATTAATATTCCTCCAAATATTTTGGCTGCCATGCTCATCCATTCCTCTTCAACAAGATAACCGAATAATTCTGTTGGCATTTCTGTCCAAGTAGTAAAGAAGAAAAAGAATCCTCCAATGATTAATCCAATTCCTGAACTTAGAATGATAAATCCGATGAACCAAAGTAAAATTCGACCAAAAACACCAAAGGCTCCGCCTAATTTATTACTTAATTCTTTGCTTCCACTTACAACAGCTTCACTAGCTTGTTCTACGTTTTTTTTTAATGTATCAATGTTTGCTGGTTGTCCGTACATCTGTAACTTCTCTGATGTTGTTTTTGCTTTTGGAACAAAAATTAACAAGATAAAATAACAGAATACCACTAAGAAAAATGATACACCTGCTGTGAAAATTCCCAAAATTCCAAGAACTAACCAAATAGAACGTACAAACCAAGGATCAACGCCCATATAATGCGCCAAACCAGCAGATAATCCTGTTACAATTGTATCATCTGGATCGCGGTACAAACGTTTCGCACCAGTTTGTTGCCCACCATACGATTGATTATTTGACGAATAATTGTATGATGAATTTGTAGACGTTTTTTCGTTCTCTTCATCTTCTTCAACCTTATATTGATCTGGATGTCCCATCGTTGCAATTACAAAATTGATGTCATCTTCGTTTACGACTTCTCTAAATTTTAATCGTTCACGAAATAATTCAGAAATACGGATTTCTACATCTTCAATAATATCTTCTACACCTTCCGTACCTCTCAACGAAGTTTTTACATCTTGTAAATAGGTCTTTAATTTATTATAGGCGATTTCGTCTAACACGAAAGAAAATCCTCCTATACTTATTGATACTGTTTTATCCATTTTTCTGCGTTTCTGTGGTTACTTTATTCACGGCTTCAATTAACTGTTCCCAAGTTTCAGCTAATTCTTTTAAAAAATTTTCACCTAACTCTGTAAGTGCATAATATTTGCGAGGTGGTCCTGACGTTGATTCTTCCCAGCGATACTGTAAAAGGTCATCATTTTTTAGTCTTGTCAAAAGCGGATATAATGTTCCTTCAACAACAATCATCTCTGCTTTTTTCAATTCGTCTATGATATCAGATGCATAAGCATCTCCTTTTTTGATAATGCTGAGAATACAATATTCCAGTACACCTTTTCGCATCTGAACTTTTGTTTTCTCTATATTCATAAGAACGGCTTGTTTTATTTTGTTATACAAATATATATAAAAGTTTTAGTATTATGCTAAACAAAGTACTGAATTATTTTTAGTATTATAAATAAAAGACATACCAATCTGCCTGTTTATCGAGGTTTATTGAATTAATATTTTTTTTAAGTTTTTTAAGTTTTTTAAGTTATTTAAGTTATTTAAGAATATTTTAAAATCGATGTTTTTTTTATGAAAAAGTACTTGATTTTACTTGAAAAAATATTAACTATCATTTAAAAATCACCTTCAAAAATCACTCATTCTACTTGAATTAGTTTTATTACCTTTGTCAAAAATCGAGCTCACACAATGAAAAAAATTATAGGAAGTGCAATGCTTTTAGGAGCATTTTTAGCTTCAGAAAGTGCTTTAGCTTGGGGATTAACAGGTCACCGAGTAGTTTCTCAAATTGCAGAACAACATATTAGCAAGAAAACTCGTAAAGAAATTACAAAAATTATTGGTCCACAAAAATTAGCGTATTGGGCGAACTGGCCAGATTTTATCAAGTCTGATGATTCTTGGAAACATGCAGATTCTTACCATTACGTAAATATTCCAGGAGATTTGGATCGTGCACAATTTGATGTTGCGCTAGATGGAACTTCTGATGATAATATGTACAAAAAAGGTTTGTTTTTGATTAATGAATTAAAAAACAACAAGAATTTAACAATCGAACAAAAACAACACGATTTATATTTCTTGATTCACATTTTGGGAGATGCGCATCAACCTTTACATGTTGGGCGTCCAGACGATTTGGGTGGAAATAGAATCAAAGTTGAATGGTTTCGCGATAAAGTAAATATTCATACCGTTTGGGATTCTAAATTGGTTGATTACGAAAACTATTCGTACACAGAATATTCTAATTTACTGGATATTGCAACGAAAGAACAACAAAAAACAATGCAAGAAGGAACTTTTGCTGATTGGATTTACGGCTCTTATATTATTGCAAACAGAATTTACGCAGGTGTTAAAATGGACGATAAATTAGGTTACCGTTATCATTTTGACAACAAAAAAACGATCGAAGATCAAATGCTAAAAGGCGGTCTACGTTTAGCAAAAGTTTTAGACGAAATTTATAAATAAATAGAATCTTTACCGAGATTTACAAATCCTGAAAATGACTTTTCAGGATTTTTTTATGTTCAAAATTTAAATTTTCGGTCATTTTGACATTTGAAAATAGTAAAAACCAGTCATTTTGTCTTAAAATATCGATTTGCACATAATTTGAATAAAGTGAAAACATGAACAATGAAATCAAAAATTTAAACATACAAGACATGAATACAGCAAGAAAAAATAGAGCAAATTATTTTCCTTTTGGATTTGAAAATGCAATGCGTCCAAAATTTGAAACTTTTGTAAATTCTCAAAATCAATTTCCTGCAGTAAATATCAAAGAAAATGAAGATAGTTTCGAGATTTTATTAGCTGCACCAGGTTTAAACAAAGAAGATTTCTCTATTGAAATTGATGAAAATATTTTGAAAATTTCATCAGAATTTAAACAAAATGAAGAAGTAAAAGAAGAAAAATTTTCGAGAAAAGAATTTAATTTTTCAAGCTTCAGAAGAGCATTTACATTGCCAGAAACCATAAACGAAGATAAAATAGAAGCTTCTTATGTAAACGGAATTTTGCAATTAGTTCTACCTAAGAAAGAAGAAGCTTTACCAAAAGAAAAACGTAGCATACAAATTTCATAGATATAGTTAATTTTAGTTGGTTAGTAAATCCTCAATTCTTCGGAGTTGAGGATTTTTTGTTTAAATCAAATTTATAATTTTATCATTTCCTCAAAAACAATGTTAAAAAAAGTGACTATTTTATCGAAAACGGAATCAAAAAGTTCTTAACAAAAACACTTAATAATTTTTATAAAAAAGTGTTTTTTAGTAAAAATTATTAAAAACTAATCTTTTACATTTACAAAAGATTAAAATTCAACTATGCACAAAAACATTTTATCTACAATAACTTATGTTGTAAAAACACGTTTTTGCACAAGCTCAAAAGAATTTCAAACAACTGAATTTAATTCGGATAACGGGTTAAAAAATAGGTTGGATGCTTTTAATTTTCTTAAAAATTACATCGAAATTATTTCAAATGAAGGTTTGCTACAAATTGAAAGTAACTTTATTCAACCAAAAGCAATTGATCGAATAAATACTGAAATCAATTTTCCTAACGAAAATAATTACAAACGCTTAAAACTAGTTAATCAAGAAGCTATTTTTATCACTCCAAATGAAACCATTTTTCCTTACGGAATTAGTTTGTCTTTTGTGTTAAATGAAGATTTCGATTCTTTAAAAAAAGATAACGAATATGAAATTTATTCTTTAAAAAATTCTAAACAAATTAATTATTCTGAACAACTTAACAATTTAATAAACGAATATAAGTTACTGAAAAATTTAGGTTTTGAAGAACAAATAAATGCAATAAAATTAAATAAAAATCTATTCTCAAATTTTGCTATTAAAGATGACTATTTCAAAATTTTAGACACACCTTTTTTGTGGAATAACCCAACAAGACAATTTTTTATAAATAATATTTCGAACAACGAATTTATTCTAGATTGTCTTTACGATCATCTTTTTCATTATCAATATTTTAATTATGTTCAGTTTTTAGAAAAGAATTGTCCGAAAGAAATTGAAAAAAATATTTATGCAATGCTGCATGGTCAGGGAGGTTTATTATTTGTTGGTTATCATCCAGAAAATTTAACCGAAAGTATTATGAGCGATGTCGAATTGATTAATTATTACAATTTACTTGATGCAAATTTTTCTCAGGACGAATATTTATATAAAAACATTAATTTACAGATATTTAGTTTCAATGATTTTCCAGTTTTAGCAATTACGGTTTTTCCATTAAATGAAGAATCGAAAAAGAATCATGCCTATAACCCTGACAAAATATTTGTGCTACAAAATAATCGATTCATTAAAATGAAAGATAGTTAAAAAACAATACTATATTTTCAAAAAAACATAATTACACAAAAGACATCTACAGATGTCTTTTTTTATTTCACAAAATATTCTATTTTAGACCTAATTTGTAAAATTTATCACACGAAATTACTTTAATTATGAAATTGATTAACACATTAACCTACTCTACAATTGTATTATCGTCTATTGCGGTACATGCGCAAGCACAAGAAAAATTAGACCCAACTGTACAAAGTTTTGTAACCGAAATTCAAAATAATTCGCAGTTGAAGAAAATTTCGCACGAATTATTAGACGGAATCGGACCTCGTTTAGTAGGAACTCCACAAATGGATCAAGCAGGAGAATGGGCAATTAAAACGTTGAAATCTTGGGGAATTGATGCCCGCCGTGAAGATTATGGAACATGGAAAGCATGGGAGCGCGGAATAACGCATGTTGATATGACGTATCCAAGAGCAAAATCTATCGAAGCTACTCAATTAGCATGGTCACCAGCAACTAAAAAAGCTGTGAATGCAGATGCTATCGCAATGCCTGTTTTCAAAACAAAAGCTGAATTTGACGCATGGTTACCTTCTGTAAAAGGAAAAGTTGTTTTGATGTCACAAAACCAATCATATGGACGTTCTGATTATCAATACAAAGATTTTGGTTTAGAGGATTTGTATAAAAAAGTTACTGAAACAAGAAAAGCTGAAGCCGAAGCTTGGGCAAATTCTATAAAAGTGACAGGTTACAACAACAATACACTTCCAGAAGTTTTTGAGAAAAATGGAGCTGCAGCGGTTGCAATTTCTTATTGGACAGGAATTATGGGAGCAAATAGAATTTTTGGTGCAAAAACGAAAACTATCCCAATGTTAGATATTTCGAATGAAGATTACGGAATGTTATATCGTTTAGCTGAAAATGGAACTGCTCCAAAATTGACTGTTAATGCACAATCTAAACACAATGGAGTTGCGAAAACATTCAATATTATTGGAGAAATTAAAGGAAAAGAAAAACCAAACGAGTACATTATTCTTTCTGCTCACTTCGATTCTTGGGATGGAGCGCAAGGAGCAACAGATAACGGAACTGGAACTATCACAATGATGGAAACAATTCGTACAATCAAAAAATTATACCCAAATAACAAACGTACAATTTTGATTTGTTTATGGGGAAGTGAAGAACAAGGATTGAATGGTTCTCGTGCTTTTGTAGAAGATCATCCAGAAATTATTAAAAACACTCAAGCTGTATTTAACCAAGATAATGGAACAGGACGTGTAGTAAACATCAATGGATCTGGTTTTGAAAAATCATATGAATACATGACGCGCTGGTTACAAGCTGTTCCTAATTTTATTACGAAAGAAATCAAGACAGATTTCCCTGGAATGCCAAGTGGTGGAGGATCGGATCATGCATCTTTTATCGCTGCAGGAGCGCCAGCTTTCGGACTTAGTTCATTAAATTGGGGTTACGGTACGTATACTTGGCACACAAACAAAGATACGTATGATAAAATCGTTTTTGAAGAAGTACAAACGAATGCAATTTTGAGTGCTACTTTAACGATGATGGCAGATCAAGAAAAAGATTTAGTAAGTCGTGAGCGTCGTATTTTACCTAATGGTAGAGACGGAAAACAGCAAGAATGGCCAGAGGTTAAAAGCCCGGCAAGAAATTCTGATACTTATTTAAAATAAGATATTTTCAAATAAAAAGTCCACTTTCAGTGGACTTTTTATTTCATATATTTAACTTTCTCTATAATCAACAAACGTAATTGGTTTTCTACTTTCTGGCTTGAAAACAATTGATTGTAATTCTTCAAAAGTTTCAAATTTTATAGAAGGCGTTACGCGTAATTTTGCTCTGAAATAATCTTTTATTTTTGCTAAAAAATCATCGGTTTCGTCTGTTGAAACTAATCGAATTAAAATTTCATCTGTTCCAAATTCGTTCGAATAAATTTCGATTAAATGTAATTTGATTTCATCAAAATGATTCAAAATATCATGTAAAGCTGGCGGATACAAGGTTGTTCCTTTGTACTTTATCATATGTTGCTTTCTACCTTCAACTGGTCCTAATCGATACGAATTACTCCCGCATATACATTTATCGGAATGTTTGCGTACTAAATCACCTGTTTTAAAACGCAATAAAGGCATTCCTTCTATTCCTAATGTTGTAATTGTCAATTCACCTAATTCACCATCTTGTACAACTTCATTATTCTCGTCTAAAATTTCTGTGATAATCAAATCTGGCTGATGATGTCCTCCAACCGATTCATTACATTCTGTAAACGCTGTTCCCATCTCGGTTGAAGCATAAGTCGAAAAAAGTTGAATATCCCATTTCGAATTTATTTTTTGCGCCAACAAAGACGAATTCAAATCTTTATCACGCAACGACTCTCCAATACACAAAACCGATTTTACGGATGAATTTTGATAATCGATGTTATTTTTCTCTGCATAATCTAACATTTTCAATAAAAAAGATGGAACAGCAACCAAAAATTTGGGTTGATATTTTAAAATAGAATCCCATTGCAATTGCGGAACTCCAGCACCAACACGAATAACGCCCGCGCCTATTTTTCTCAAACCAAGAAAATACGCCAAACCAGCCATAAAACGACGATCAATCGTTGTCATCAATTGTACAACATCACCTTTTTGAACCCCAATTCGTTGAAAAGAATTCATTTCATTTGCTGCCAGACGATCTAAATCTTTATCCGTCAAACCAAATGTTACAGGATCACCTAAAGTTCCAGAAGTTGTTGAGTAATCAATAATTTCAGTTAATGGAACACATAAAAAATCAAAATTATATTGTTGCAAATCATTCTTCGTTGTAACAGGAATTAATTTTAAATCTTCCGTTGTTTGAATAGATTTCCAATCAATTTGATATTTTTTGAATAAATCTTGATAAAATTTGGAATGCGTCGCAAGATACTTTATCTGTTCTTGAAGTTTCTGATTTTGAAATTCTTTAATCTCTTCTAAAGATTGAAGTTCTAAGGATGTTAACGCGTTTTTCGAGAACATTTGGATAATTTTTTCTGAATTTTATTTCGGTCAGGAACTGTAGTCACCTCCTTTGTCAATGCTAATTTATAATAAAAACTCGCTTGTTGATAATCTTTCTGCTGAAAATAATAATCACCAACTTTGTCATAAACCAACCAAAAATCAGGATTATTTTGAATGTAACTTGTTAAAAAAGTTTCATCAATTTTCTTATTTTCTTTTATCAACTTACTTATTTGGTGTGTTTGTTCACGATATTTTTCATAATTAGAATAATCAGCAGATAAGACAAACTTGTCTTTTTCTATTCTCAAACTATCTACATTTAACATATAATTTGAAATAGAATCATTAAAAATTTTATTCAAATCATAAGCTGTAAACTCACCTAATTGATATGGATTTGACGAAACCCAAACCAATCGTTTATCTGGTTGAAAAACAACTGCGTGATGCGCCAATAGTTGATTCAAAGCCTTTTCATTTCCGTAACCTAATTTAGTGTTTTTCAAACCATTTGTATCACGCAATAATTCAACCATTTTAGTGGGATTTAGCTTATTTTCATTCGAAAGATGTTCTTCAATTTTTTCAAAACGATAAACCGAATGACTTTCCTCTTTTTGAATATTATTTCGCTTATCATCCAAATAAACATCACTCTGAAAATGGTTAGTACAAGCTAAATAAGGTTGATTTTGAACTTCATAAACACCAAACTTTTTAGGAGAAATTTCTATCAACACCACACGATGATCTTTTGAACTACCAATCATGATACTCTCAGAAACGAAAACCTTTTTAGTCTTTGCTATTTCAATTGCTTGATCAATCGTTGAGGCATATTGTAAAATTTCTAAAGCAACGAGAGAAATAGGCGTTTTTGCTTTAAGTGGAATAGAAGATTTTCCCGCATTTATCGTTACTGTAAGCCCTTCCAGATTCATTCCAGACGAAACACCAATCATTCCACACCAAGTCACCGACATATATGGATAACCAGAATTTGGCTTGACAAACGAAACTATTTTATTCTTCGCAAAATCATCATTTGCATAAAAGTCAAAATTGCGACCAATCAACAAACCTCCATCTTCAGATTTATTATCCAAAACAGCCAAAGATGAACAACCAACCAACATCAAATCATGCATAGCATGTCCTATATCGTGCGCCCCATGTAAAAAAAGGTTACGATTATATTTGTCTATTAACGAATCATAGTGGCTATTTGCAGACTCAGAAAGTCCATAAATTTGTGCTTTATATTCGTTGTTGACATATTTATGTAAATCTCGATTATAATATTTGAGTACTTTGAAAAGAAATTTTCTGCGCTTTTCAGAAGGAATAAAATCAGTTATCAAATTCATGAAAGATTGCTCTTGAAAAGCATATAATTCTTTCGTTAAAACACCTGTTTTTTGACCAATTTCTAACGGATCTCCCGAAACAAAAAGTTCCCAATTTTGTGTTTTATTTTTCTTAAAAAAATTATTTTCAATATAAAAAAGTGAGTCATTGATCTCATTTCTACTATATTGTTTTGATTGAAAAGTAGACAAATCAGGACGATTTTCTAAACTTTTTCTAATGCCACAAGATATAAACGTAAAAAAAATAAACGTAAAAAAAATAAACGTAAAAAAGTAAATAGTTTTATTCATTCGCATTTAGTTTTATTTCACGATGAACTTTATTCATTAAATAGTCAGCACCAAGGATTTCGCAACATGTTACAAATGCACCAACCGTTACACCCAAAACTCCATGAACACGGACATTTTGACCAGTAAAAAACACATTTTTTACTTTTGATCTTGGTGAAATAAATGTTTTCATCGGATGATTACTATCTTTCAAATATCCATACATATTTCCTTTTTCAGAACCTATAAAATCGCGATAAGATAAAGGCGTAGAAGTATGAATTGAAGAAATTTTTTCTCTAATATCAGGAAATTTTTTCTCTAATTTACGAATGATTAATTCCGTTTTCTGACGTTTAAATTCTTCATATTCTTCTCCTCTATTTCCGTAATTATCATTAATATCAACATTATACGATTCTTCCCATTTTTGTACTTCATCAAACATCATATACGTCATAACCGTCATACTTTCCGAATACTCTTCATCTTTTTGATCCATACTAAATGTTGCAATGTATGTATTTGGCCAATCATTTGTAGTTTTTTCGTAGCTGTCCCACACATCATTTATCGAGTTAAAATGATAAATATTATGATTGATATAGGAAAAACTTTTTGGCTTAAAAACAATATAAATAGTAAATGCAGAAGGCGTTACTTCCAAGCTTTTGACGCGTCGAGAAAATGGTTTACCAAACTTACGCTCGCCTAACATATCTATTGTTTTTTTAATGTCAATATTCGAAATGAATAAATTACCAAAGAAACGTTTTCCTTTTGTTGTTTCACAACCAATTACTTCTTCATTCTCGTTTTGTACAAATGATTTTATTTCTTGGTATTTATAAATTTCACCTCCATATTTCTTCAGTTCTTTGATCAAAAGTTTCGCGATTTGGCTTCCTCCATTTACACATCTCCAAGCCGAATGTATATAAGAGTTAACTGAAAGCGCGTGTATGTACAAAGGCGTTTTCTCTGCTTGTCCTACATAAAGAAAATTATTTCCTACTAAAACCGCTTTCAAACGCTTATTTGTGAAAACCGAATCGATGTATTCTTTCGCATTAATCGACAAAAAATCTTCTTCATCAGCAAAAGTTCCGATATTCAAATTATACATAGGAAAAGCAGAACAAATTTCCTCTAATTTTTTGCTGTATTTGATTAAATTTTCTCTCTCTTCAGGAAAAAAAACAGCTAATTGATCAACAAAATTCTGATACGTTTGCGCAATTGGATATTCCTGAGAATCATCATCAAACGAAATCATATCAAAACCATTTTTATTCAACTGGCGCAATTTCAATTTGTCGGATATATTCAAATAACTGAAATAGTTATACAAATTTTCTCCTTTATCCAAACCTCCAACATAGTGAACACCAGTATCAAAAATTGTTTTATTTCGAACAAAAGTTTGCAAATTCCCTCCAAACTGATTGTTCTTTTCTAATACAACAACTTTCTTTCCTTCTTTTGCCAAAATAAGCGCAGAAACAAGTCCTCCCAAACCACTACCAATAACGACTACATCGTAATGAGATTCAGAATTATTTTGTGTAAATTGTGTATTCATTTGTTTCGGTTTGTTGGGCAAAACTTGTAAAAAGTGATTCGTCAATATTTCTATTCTTTAAAACAACAATTTTCTCAAATTGATTTATTGTTTCTTGATAAATATTTTCAATATCAGTAGAAATTAAAAGCGTCTTATAATCATCTATAACATCAAGATCAGAACGATATTCTAACGAACGAATTTTTGTAATGTAATTTGTTGCTGCAATCTCTCGCTTTTCTTCCTCTTTTACAAACGTTATTATTTTTCGGTTTGCTTGTTGCATCAATAATAAAAAATCAATTTGTCCAAAATCATTCGAAAAATGAACTATTTTTTCATCTTTTGTAAATGCATTATTTAATTGATGATAAACAGATTTATTCAAACTAAAATCCTTTTTTACAACTTGAATAATTTCAGATTCTTTGTACAAAAAACTTAAAAATAATTTCTGTTTCCAATAGTTTTTATCTTCATATTTATCTCGAATTTCTTGAAAATTATTTTTAAATTCCTTACTGATTCTTTTAGTTCGTTCTGAATAATTCAAACCATAGTTTTCATCATTCCAAGCAATTCTTTTACCTATTATTGAATAAATATGTCCATCAAAAATTAAAAAATCTCCTTTTGGAATAATCTCTGAATTTCCATGAATATAAATTGGTAAAATATCAAGTTTCAATTTCTCCGCCAAATAAAATGCACCTTTATGAAAACGATTAATATTATTCGTTCGAGAACGTGTTCCTTCAGGGAAAATCATCAACGAAAACTCATTCCCAATTCGAGTTTTAATCTCTTCAATATTATTTTCAACACCGTTTGAAACAGGATAAAAACCTGCCATTTTCACAGCTCGACCAAAAATCGGCGATTTATAAACCCAATCGTTCACTAAGAACACAATTTTAGGCGTACACATTCCAATCGCCAACGTATCCAAGAACGAAGTGTGATTCGCAATTATGATTGACTGTTTCTTGAAGTCTTCTTGATTTGGATTAATAATTTTCTTGACAACCGTTGGCTTTAACATCAACACAGATTTCATAAAAGTTGACATTCCCCATCCAAAAAGTTTATATTTTTTTTCTTTCGAGATTGGTAAAATAAGCATAAAAAATCGAAGGATTAAAGACGTTATTGTACCAAATAATCCAAAATAAATGAAGAAAATCCCACTTTGAATTGCCAACCACAACGTCATTGGAGATTTACCTTTTTTAGGACGATTTGAGATGAAAAATCGAAATAAAATTGGGTAGAAAATAAATGTAATCACTAGTGCCGCCACAACTCCAACTAAAGAAACTGATGCGATTGATTTCAACGCTGGATGTTTAGCAAAAATAAGTGCTCCAATTGCTAAAATTGTCGTGATAACTGCTAACAAAATCGAAGTGCGATAAGTAGGCATTTCATCTTTTCCGGTCGTATATTCTTTTTGTAAAGCACTCGTCATAAAAATACTAAAATCAACACCATGACCAAAAACCAATGTACAAACAATACTGCTAAAAATATTGAATTTAATATCAAAAAGTCCCATCAATCCAGCAGTAACCAAGCCCGATAACGCAATAGGAATCGCACTGATAATAACCAATTCTATACGTCGAAAGAAATACCACAATATTAATAAAACAGCAATAAATGAGTAATTGACAAGATTATTAAAATCTGTCACTAAATTTCCTAAAAAATTTTCGTTTAACTGTTTGCGATCAATTACAATTGTTTCTTTATTATGATATTGTTTGATGAAGTTTTCTCGGCTTTCTTCCTTTAATTTTACTAAAGTAGAAATCGTATAAAAACCTTTTTTTTGCGAAACAAATTCTTCAAAAAGCGACGGATTAAATGCTCTATAATCTTCTAAATTTAAAGGTTGATATGCTTTATCAAAAATTGAGAAAAATTGATTATAAATTTCTTTTTTGAAACCATATTTTTTTCCATCCTTGATAAATTCATTCTTTACAAAATTCACTTTATCTGAATTCCAAAAATTTTTCCAATCATATATTTTTTCTTGTTGAACAGAAATTGGTAAAATCAACGATTGAATAGAATTATAACTTAAAATCTCATCTCTATTTTCTGCTTTTTGTAACTTATTTGTTAACGCAATATTTTCATTTAATACGTCTTCTACATTGTTTCCATAATTGACAACATACAACGATTTTGAGATAGAATTAGACGATGTTTCTAACTTTTGTTCCGCTATTTTTTGATCGGTTGGAACGTAATTCAATTTGGATAAATCTTTATCAAAATTGACATTATTAAACGTAAAACAACTCACAATAATCAAAAGAACACAAGCACCAATCAATATCTTGTTATTATGAAATGAAAAGAACGCTAACTTCTCTATTATTGAAGAATTATTTTCAATCGCATCTTGTTTTGGATGATATAAATGTGGAATAATCAATAAAGAAAAAATACCAGAAACAATAACTGTTATTCCAGCAAAAATTCCTAAATCTTTCAACACATCTGATTTCACAAAAAGTAAACACAAAAATGCAATCGCTGTTGTCGTACAGCTCATGATTAACGGTTTCGTAATCTCTCTAAACAATGTTTTAGAATCGCTATTGTGCTTATAATGCGTCATGATATGCAGCGAATAATCAATTGTTATTCCTAATAAAACTGCTCCAATACTCAATGAAATTGCAGAAATTGTACCTTGAATAAAATACAAAAGTGCCAAAGCGAAGAAAAAACCAAAAACGGAAGGAATAAAAATAATTATCGGAATGTAAATTTTTCGATAGAATACAATTAAAATGATCATTAATGTAATCATCGAAATCAAAACGGTTGTTATAATATCTTGTTTAATTTGTTTTGCATTCGCAACTGCAATAAAGCTTGAACCGAAATAACTCAATGTTGATTTTCCGCTATATTCTGGATTTAAATGCTGTTGAATTTCTTCTAAACGATTAACAAATTCAGTATTATGTTCTGTTTCACTTCCTGAAAATTTAGGATTGATAAAAAGAAATAATTTCGAATGATCTTTCGTCACAATAAATCCATTGTAAACTTCGAAATCATCCGTCAAATTCTTTTCTTTTAAACGATTTAATGCAACAAAAGTCAACCCAAGCGGATCTTTCAACATAAATTCTTTTGAAACAATTCCAGTCGGTGTAATCAAACTTTTGTAATTACTTTCAACAATAGAAGCAATCGAATCTTTTAAGAGTTTTTGTTCTAACTTTTTATAATCTTCTTTCTCTAAAAAAAGTGGCAAATTTTGATGAACGAAATCAAAAGTCGAAGCAAAATTATCTAAATCATATTGACCTTGAATATCATTATAATAATTACTTAACGGCTGAACACTATCTAAAAAATCTGTTGCTTGCGCCGTCATATCATCCAACGTTCCAGCTTTATCTTTTTCGATAATCACCGCAACTTTATCCGTAAATTTTAATTGAGCAATAACCTTTGCCATTGCATCATTTTTCTCATCTTTCGGAATGATTCGCGTAATATCTTCTTCAAATTTTAGTCGATTTGAAAAAAAAACACAACCAAGTAAAAAGAGAATAAAAAATAATACACTCAACCATTTATTTGCCTTGATTTGTAAAAATATGTTGTAGAAAAATTTATGCATTCTTAATTGTCTTTTGACTGAAATAAATTAATAAAAAATAACTTACAATTCCACTAACAATACTACAAAAAGTAGCTAAAACTAAACTTCCGACAATATAACGAAGCAGATTTTTTTTGATAATTTCAAAAGAAACCAAACTCAAATCCAATTGAAAATTGTCTTGCAAAATAAATCCCCCAGTCAACAAAGAAAGATAAATAATTATCGGAATCATTGGCGGAATACTAATGTTGGAACAAAAGAAACTAATCACTTTATTAAGACGAAACATCGACGCTAAAAAAATGGATAAAAAAGTTTGAAAGCCCCAAAATGGTGCAATTCCAAGAAAAATTCCCAAAGCAATTGAAAGCGCTTTTACTTTATTGCTATCATTACTCCCTAGAATATCTTCTTTAATGAATGTTCGTATATTTTTTTTTTTGAAACTGAAGAAAAAATTTCGTGGTTTGATGTAAAAAATCGTCAAAAAAACCAGAAAAGTATTCAAAATACTAATTCTCGTAAAATCTTGAAATGGACGAAAATGTGAAACTCGTTCGTTTGGATCGTACAAAATATCAATCGGAATATTGGTCACCTCAACTCCTTTCCAAGCTGTTCGTACAATAATCTCAATTTCGAATTCGAATTTATTTGTCCAAAACTTTTTCGGAATAAATTTCAACGGATACAAACGATAACCAGATTGTGTATCATTCAGCTTAATTCCAGTCTCGAACCAAAACCAAAAGTTAGAAAACTTATTTCCAAAACTACTTTTCTTCGGAATTCCATCTTGCTCCATTTGACGACTTCCAATAATTAAAACAGGCTTATTTTTTTGATCTAATTCTGTAATAAAATTTGGAATATCATATGGAAAATGTTGACCGTCAGAATCGATTGTCAATGCATAATGGTAGCCTTTTTCTCGCGCAGTTTTAAAACCAATACGAAGTGCATTTCCTTTTCCTTTGTTCTCTGGAAGTTCAATTACAATAAACTGATTCTGATAATCTTTTAAAATTTCAGAAGTAGAATCCGTCGATCCATCATTTATAACTATAATTTGATTCGTGTAATCTAAAACTCCGTCAATCACACGCTTCAATGTTTTATGATTGTTGTAAGTCGGAATAAGTACACAAACTTTTTGTTCGTCTATTTTATGTCGAATAATCGAAAAATCCATTGATTAATTTAGTTTTTTCAGCTGTTGCGCTGTAAAAGTATTGTATTTTTTGGCGTACGATTTCACCAAAGTTTTTACTTCTTTTGGTGCAGAACTAAAATTTTCGACAATAAATGTTTTATCTTCTTGTATATTTTGATTGTATTTGATAAACTTTGGAATATTCTCTTGAATAATCAATCGAATTAAACGATTTTCAACATCTTTAGAGTCTTTTTTTATCGAATTATTGATCAAAGTTGCTCCATCTGTAAAATATTGTTTCTTCGTTTCCTTATCTTTTATATACCTTGCTTTCAGAATTTTAGACGCACCTTTATATGCAATAATTGTTTGATTATCACCTGAATAATTATCTAATTTATTATACAAAATAGATACATTATTCGATGATTTTGAAGCGTTTTCAAAATCTGTTCTCAATTCGGATAAGGTTAATCCAAAGAAAAATGAAACCGATAAAAAAATAGATAATAGAGTTTTCATTAATCTAAAACTTTATAAATTGCACTAAATTTTAACGCATTTGTCGTTTCAAAAAATGAAGAATTTTTCACTTTCACTTCATTATTTTCACAAACAACATTCAAACTCAAATCCAAAATAGGATTAATAAACGGATTTATTGTCGCCATAAATTTCACATTCGAAACTTTAGACAAAAACAAATCTTTCGAAACAAAACCTTCTGTTATCTCCTTTATTATCTGCATCATGCAAACACCAGGTGTAATTGGGTTATTTGGAAAATGACCTTCGAAAACTTGATGATTTGGATTTAATTCAATTTGAACTTTAAAATTATTTTCATCAATTTTCTCAGTATTTTTAATGATATATAGATTAGGAATAAGCATTTGTAATAGTTTTGAGTTACAAATATAATCTAAAAAAAGATGATTTGTACGTTAGTTTACTCTTCCTCTAATTGTATATTTACTTTTGTAAGTGTGATACTTAAATTGAAGTGATTATGTTTGATTAAAATCTGATCAGGAAAATCTGTTTGATCTCCTGAAAATTGATTAATCGTTTTTATTTTATTCTTCTTTAAATGAACCAATTCTTTAAAATAATTTGATTCATTCTTAGCAAAAATTAAACTCACTTCTTTTGATTTTAAAATCGTTTGATCTGTCGTTTTTATATGCTCATCAACTTGAAAATCATTCTTAAAAATAGCTTGTAAATCTTCTGCAAGAGTTTTTACAACCACTTTTTTTTTCAAATCTGGCATTACATAATTCGATGTATAATCGTGGTCTGTAACTGACAAATCGAATAACGTATTCCCAAAATCAGACGTCATTACCACACGATGCGAGTTGTAACCCAACTTTTTCACAACAAAATTACCTTTCATTTCCTTTTTCATGAACGTAATCTTGAAACGATAACTATACTCTTTATCAGTTGAACTAAAATATGGGTTCAAAAACTCCCTTTCATCCTTTTGTTGTTCTTGTATATCAGCAATTTTGTAAGTCGTTCCACAAGAGGTTAAAATGAAAAAACTAAGGATTAAAAACAGACGCATTTATTGTTTTATTTAAAGATTTGTTGGTAAATAAAATTTTCGTGTAATCATCCGAAGGTTCAATTAATTTGACTTCTGTAACCGTTGATTGACCTGAATAAAACGTCAACTGAATTTCTTTGATGTACTTTTTTACATCCTTTATTTTTGGTTGTAATTTTGCAATTCGAGATTTATCAGTTTTCGCAAAAGTTATGATAAAATCGTTTGTATCAAACAAATTTCCACTTACACTTCCGACAATTAATTGATTTAATTTTTCAAATTTTTTATTTCCTTGTAAATCTACACTCGATTTTTTCCCTTCATCATTAATGTAAATTTTTCCATTGTTAAAAATCACATTATAATCAATTGGTTGTGTATAATTCCAACGCATCGCTTTCGGATTTTGCAAGTACAATCTTCCTTTCGAAACAATTGGTTTATCCAAGAAACTCATCACTTTATATTGTGTAAAATCAGCCGTCAACGTTTGTATTTTCTTAGAATCAGCTATAATATCTTTTTTGAAATTCTCAATTTCAGCATTACTCATTTTACTTTCTTGCGCAAAAATTGTCAAGTGAAAAAAAGCTAATAAAATGAAGATTTTAGTTTTCATATACATCAATTTTCAAGAGTTCATTTAATGGAACTACTTTATAATTTTCCTTTTGTAAAAATACGAATAATTGCTCTAAAACATTCGCAGTTTTGTCTGAAGTATCGTGCATCAAAATAATAGAACCAGGCTTTATTTGACCAGTAATTCGGTTCAATAATTTTTTTTCATCATTGATAACTGTATCCAAAGAACGAATATCCCAACCAATTACATTATGTTGTGTTTTATTTAAAGCCTTTGCTATATGTGGATTTGTGACACCAAAAGGTGGTCTAAAAATTTTCGTCGTAACGTTTATTTTTTCTCCAATAAGTTGATTGGTAGAAACGATTTCATCAATGATTTTTTCTGTTGAATAAAAACCATTTTTAGAAGAGTGATGAAATGTATGATTCCCTATCAAATGTCCTGATTGATGAGTTATTTGAAGAATTTCAGGATAATTTTCAATTTGTTTACCAATGCAAAAAAAGGTTGCTTTCGCATTATTTTTTTCTAAAATGGCTAAAATTCTTGGTGTAAATTCCGTCGGTCCATCATCAAAAGTAAGAGAAATTATTTTCTCTGAATGATTATTTCCTCGATGATAAGCTTTCAAAAAATAGTTAAATCGAATTTCAAAAGCTCCAAAAATTGTCAATAACAACCAAATAATAAAAGGTATAAACAAATAAAAAAAAGACAAACCTTTTGTAAAACAACCAATTGATAAACAAATTAGTATAACTACAAAAAGGATTGTGACTACTCTGAATTTCATATCGATTGAAGCAATACTAAACTCAAATCTTTACCTTTATGACCATTCACTAAAAGTACGTTTTTATAACTTTCAGCTTTTACGTCATTCTTTTTGAATTGGTTTGGTAAAGTTTGATTTTTCAATAATTCACAACCTAACACAAATCCGAAAGCAGAGGAAGTTCCAAATTCTCCAATAAAATCTTTGTATCCAAATAACTCAAGTTGATTTAAATCATTAATATTCAATAAATTTTCACCAGAAATAATCGAATCAATATCGGTTAAATCAATATGATTCAATTGAATGAATTTTAAAATTTCGGAATATAAATCTTCAAATTGATTTAAAATAGAAACATCTAAAACTTTTGTATAAGAATTTTCATTTCTTTTATTAGATAAAACACAAAAATGAGCACCTTCACTATATTTAATTCCTTGATTTTCTTCTGATTCAATCTCACCAATTAATTGTAACAACTGATATGTTCTTTCTCCAATTTCATCAATTCCACCAACCAAAACGTTATTTACTTCTTGATTTTCAACTTGTAAAAAACCATCTAGAAGTGCATTTTCAAACGAATTAAAACCATTTGTATACGTGAAATTATACGCATTACAACCAAGATGCAAAGCAATTTGAGAACCAACTGTATTGTGCGTAGATTGAATAAAAGCTGTTGGCGTCAAAAACTCTTCTTTGTTTTGAATAATATTTGTCAAAAACTTCTCAGAATCAACCAAACAACCCAAAGCAGTTCCAGTAATTATTGCTTCTGGTTGTTTAATTCCTGCCTCATTCAATGCTTTTAGAGAAGAATAAATTCCCATTTTTACACCAGAAGCCATTCTACGACTCATCGCAGGAGAAATAATATCTTTTAACGAAGGCGATTTTGCCTTAGTAATAGAAGCTTCTAAAGGAAGAAAATCATCAGTTATTTTATCTATAAATCGCACATTTACAAAGCCTAATCCGTTTACAAATACTTCTTTCATGATTTAGAAAAAATTAAAGTTGAACAATTTCCTCCAAAACCAAACGAATTTGATAACACATATTCAATATCTTTCTTTTCCAATTTTGTGGTCGGAAAGATATTCAACTCTTCAATCGGAGATTGAAAATTAAGATTTGGATAAACAAGATTATGTTGAATACTCAACAAACTGAATACCGCTTCTACACTCGCTGCAGCAGCCAACGTATGACCTGTAAATGGTTTTGTAGAACTAAAATTAGGGACATTTTCTCGGAAAATTCTCTTCAAAGCTCGACCTTCTGTTATATCATTATTGTTTGTTGCAGTTCCATGAACATTAATATAATCGATTTCTGAAGGCTGAATAATAGAAGTTTCGAACGCTTTTTTCATCGCCAAATACGCTCCTTCTCCATTTTCAGACGAAGCTGTTTGATGAAATGCATCATTAGCATTTCCAGCACCAACTAAATAACCAAGAACTTTTTTATTTGACTTTTGAACTGATTCTTCTGATTCTAAAACTAAATAAGCTGCTGCTTCACCAAGATTTAGACCTTTTCGATTTTCATCAAATGGTTGATTAAACTCATCACTCAAAATCATCAAACTTTTGAATCCATTAATGGTAAATTTTGACAAAGCATCCGTTCCGCCAACAATCACTCTATCTAATTTTCCTGAATTAATCAAGCGCGCTCCATACATAATCGCATTCGCAGCCGAAGAACAAGCCGTACTAATTGTAGAAACAAAGCCTTTCAAACCAATTTCATTTGCAATTTGATTGGAAGAAGCGCCCGCATCGTGACTCGAAATATACTTTTGTTTCTCGGGCAGGTTTTCATAATCCAAAAAATAATTTTCCGTCATATCCATTCCTCCCACACTTGTCGAAGAAATCAGTCCTGTTCTGACTTCATTTACGTTTTCGATTCCTGCATTTTTCAGAGCTTCTTTCACAGCTATTAGTCCTAACATCGCTGTTCGAGAGAAATTATTCTCTGAAGATAAGTTTAAAAAAGTTGCTAATTCATCATTCGATAATTTAATTTCACCTACAAAAATTTCATTTTTATGAATAGAATCAAAATTTTCAAGGCATGATAAACCATGCTTTTGATGAATTAATGAATCGAAATTCTCTTCGACATTCTTACCAATTGCCGAAATAATTCCCATTCCTGTTATTCCAACTTTTTTATGCATTATTTTGTTCTATTTTTTTCAATATAATCTGCCATTACTTCTACCGATTGAAAGATTGTTTTTCCTTCTTTTGGATCAGTAATTTTGATTCCATATTCTTTATCCAATAAAACAATCAACTCCAAAGCATCGATTGAATCTAATCCCAAACCGTCACCAAATAAAGGATCATCATTTTTGATATCCTCTACTGATACATCTTCAAGGTTTAAAATTTCGATAATTTTTACTTTTAAGTCGTTAATTAAATTTTCCATAGTATTTTTTATTGTAAACTAATATTGTTTTTAATCTATTAAGTACATTTTCGCTTCGTAATCACCTTGTAAATAATCTACCCAAGCCAAAACAACTTTCTTTGCTTTGTTTTTTCGAATTAAATAATTCGCATATTTTTTTAATTGTTCTTCATTAAAATTTTTCGAAATAAAAAAAGCATTTTCTGTCTTCAATCCATGACGAATACTTACTTCACCTAAACAAATATTTGCTAATGTATAAACAAAAACAGCAGGACTTGGAAAAATTTCATCAGTAGATTGAATACTTTGTTGATGTTTCAAATCTGATTCTAAACTCGAATTTCGATTTGCAAAAACCAATGCAATATCTTGATTTTCATTTAAAGTATTCTCATCTTTCAACAAAATTTCGGCAGCTAAAAAAGCTAATTTACTTTGATAATCCATTTTATAAAATTTTGGATAATCAATTTCGAAAGATTTGAAGAAATTTTTCGAAAATATACCAAAATCTCCTGAAGAATCTTCAAAATTAAGTTCATCATTCAACCAAACTTGTTCGTTTTTAATCTCAACTTTAGTCATTCTGAACTTTTTTTAGAATAATTACAGCATTACTTCCTCCAAAACCAGATGAAGTTTTCAAGATAATATTGACTTCTTTTTGAAGATTTTCATTCAAAATATTTAATGGAACTGAAGTTCCTATTTCACTAAAATTATGACTTTTCAAAACTAAATTTTCTTCAGCTTGCTTCATCGCAATAATTAATTCCAACAATCCAGAAGCGCCTAATGTATGTCCATAAAAAGCTTTTAAACTATTTGTCGGAGTTTTATCCATTTGTAAACGATTAAAAGCAATTGCTTCCATTTCATCGTTATACAATGTCGCCGTTCCATGTGCCGAAATATAATCAATTTCATTTGATGAAATATTGGCTTCTTTCATCGCGACTTCTATACTCAAGACCAAACCTTCACCCGTTCGAGATGGTCCAGAAATATGATTTGCATCGTTAATTGAAGATTCACCCAAAATCTGAAAACTATTTTCTTCTTGACTTTTTGAAAGATAAACACAAGCCGCAGCTTCGCCTAAATTAACACCTTTTCTATCTTTGTCAAATGGTTTACATAATTCAAAATCCATTGCTTGAAAAGAATTGAAACCTGTCAAAACAAAATCTGTCAACTCATCCAAAGCCAAAACATATGCATCATCAAACTCATCAATTTCAATGAAACGTTTTGCAACATTAACTGCTAAAACTCCAGAAACACAAGCATTTGAAATGATAATTGGTTCAGTTTTAAATCCAAAATAATCTGCAATTTTCTTTGCAAAATTTGGAATTGAAGCTTTTTCTAAAGAATCAGAAAGTTGATCAATATTTCCTTTTGTAGCTGAAAGTACAAAAGCAGTTCGTTGTGAAATTTTTGATTTTTCAATAATAGATTGAAGAGCTGAAATACCAATTATTTCTAATCGCGTATAATGTTGATTATCTTTTAGTTCATTTTTTAAATTTAAGAAAATTTCATTCTCAATTTTCCCAGCATAAAAATTCTTTAAATGACCAAATGAATCAATTTTAGAAACAGCCGAATTTCCTTTCAACAATTCATTCCAATTGGTTTGAATAGAATTTCCGAAAGGTGTTAAAATATTTGCACGATTAATGTAAACTTTTTCCATTACAACAATCCTACTTTTTTCTTCCATTCTTCAAAAAATGGTGGCAATGTTAACATTAAATCTCCTTCGTTGTCTAAAAAAACTTGAGTCGTTTCTCCAATACAAACCAATTTTTCATCTTGATTGAAAATCTTGAATTTGTATATCATTTTAGCAGCCAAAGTATCTTCAAAAGTTGTTTCTATTCTACATTTATCGCCATATTTCAATGGAAATTTATGTTCACAAACCGACTTAATAATTGGTGTTACAAATCCGCTTTTTTGAATATCCAAATAACTAATCCCAAAATGACGTCCAAAAGCTTCCCTTCCATCTTCAAAATACGTAATATAATTCCCATGCCACACGATTCCCAACGGATCGGTTTCATTGAATCGTACTGCGAAATTGTAATTATGTACTAATGTTTTAATCTTCTCTTCTGAACTTATCATAATATATAGCGGCAAACAAGGTAATAATATAGAACAAAGTTAACAAAATAATATTCGGAACAATCTGAAGAAAAGATTGATTTCGCAGAATTAAACTATAATAGCCATCGAGTGCCCAATTCATCGGTGATATTTTCGCAAAATGTTGCATAAAATCTGACATCGCAAAAACTGGAATCCAAACACCACCAATTGCAGCTAAAATAACGACTAAAGTCGCTCCAAAAGGTGCAGATTGTTCTTGGGTTTTCGCAATTGCACCTATTAAAAGTCCTAATCCAATTGCTGCCAAAGAAGCAAATATAGTTAATCCGTAAATAGAAAATAATATGCCATCCGTTTTGAAACCTGGTAAATCAATCAATGGAAAGACTAATTTAGCGACACATAAAATCATTGTAAATTGCAATAAACTTATGATTAAATACGTGATGGTTTTTCCGATAATTTGAACAGAATAAGGCATTGGACTTGTTAATAGTCGAATATGTGTGCCTAAACTTTTTTCTTTTACAATGTTGATAGAAAGCGGAACAACAATAAAAAATATCGCAAATAATGTCCATGCAGGCACATTATGTTGTGTAACATTTGGTTTCAAAACTGATTTAGAATCTTCAGGAACAATCTCTTGAAAATGAATAAACTTCTCATTTTGAAATCCTAAATCATTTGATCCCATCTCTTGTTGAAATGCTTTGTAAATACTTTTATTCTCAGTATCTGTAATTAATTTATCCAAAACATTCGACACATTTTCTTTGAAAGCCAATGAAGTTGCAGGATCAAAGTATAATTTAATCGTTTTTGGATTGACTTGTTGATTATATTTAACTTGCGTGCTATCAAAAGCAAATTCGTTCAAAATTTTCTCAACATTTTGATTGATTTTATAATTCAAATCCTTTGATAATTTCGCTGGAATTACAATTCCAACTTGGTATTTTCCTTTAAAAACTTCAGTTTTCAGTTCATCTTCCGTTAATTTTTTCCCATTTAATTCAGTTACAATTTTTAAATTTCCTGAATGTGAAATATGTTTTTTTACAATCGCAGAAATACTATCTTGATCATGATCAATAAATAGAACAGGAATACTCGCTTCAGCAAAAGAATCATAGGTACTTTTCTGAATTTTAGTCACCGTAATAACCAAAATCAAAGGCATAATAAAAAGAATCACCAATCCGCCAATATCACGAATAAGTAATAAAATTTCTTTCTTTATACATGCTAAAAGTTGACTCAACATATCACGATAATTTAGTTAAATTAACAAAAGCTTCCTCCAAATTATATGCATTTACTTGTTTGATTAATTCTTTCGGTTCAGCTGTAACAATTGATTTTCCTTGATTCATAATCGTGACTTGCGTACAAAAATCTTCGGCTTCTGCCATATGATGAGATGTATAAACAATCGACATTCCTTGTTGATGAAGCTCTTGTAAATAGTCTAATAATGCAATTTTTGATTGTATATCAACGCCAACGGTTGGCTCATCTAAAAAAAGAATTTCTGGCTGATGAAGAATTCCTGCCAATAAATTAATGCGACGTTTCATTCCTCCCGAAAAAGAATCAATTTTTTTATCTAAAAACTTACTCATTCCTACTTTTTCAGTCAAAAGCTGAATCTTTTCGTGTAATTCTTTTGAAGGAACTTTATAAATTTTTCCAAAAAATTCTAAATTTTCTCTCGCTGTCAACGTTGGATACAACGCATATTCTTGCGGAACAATTCCAATGATTTTTTGAATCTTTTTTAAATCTGTTTTTTGATTTAAATTTTGAATCACAACATTACCAGAAGTTGGTTTAATCAATCCAGAAAGTATCGACATCAAGGTTGTTTTCCCTGCTCCATTTGGACCAAGTAAACCGTGAATTTCGTTCTGTTTTATCGTCAAAGAAAAATCTTCTAGCGCAAAAACATCAGAATTTTTATATTTTTTATATAATTTTTCAATTTCAATCATCTGTGACTAAATTGCTTTTCTTAAACGTTTAAAAAACGATTCTTCCAAATCTGCTAATTCCAATAATTGATCCGAAATCACATCGTAAATATCTTGTGCATTGTTTCGTTTTTTATAAACTCTTGATGCATTTAGAGCAAAATCTCGCCATTTATCCCCAATTGCAGAAATTTCTAAGGCAAAATCATTCAGATTTGGTTGATTCAATTTTTGTGAAGCTTCTTGTAAAAAAGCAGCATAAATATAACGAAAACCTCCACCTCCTGTCCCAATCTCTTCTTGCATTCGAATCATTTGTGCCAAAAAATAATTCGTTTTTGCATTCCCAATTTTCTTTGGCATTTTTTTAATTCGTTTCGCAACCATTCTAATTCCACGAACACCAACAATCGGAACTGGTGCTAACATTTCACGACACGTTTTCTTAATTCCTTTTTTGATTGCTTTCTCAAAATTTATATTTTCTGGAATAAATTCAGGATAATATAAATGTCCTTTTGGAGCTAAAACACCTTTCGAAAAACGAACTTTTTCTAACTCATTTTCAGTCAACTTTGTCGTTTCTTGCATCACAGGATCACTGATTAAATACGTTTGATTTTGCTTACCGAAAACAACTAAATTATGTCCGTTAAAATGAAATTTATATTCTTCTGGAAAATAAGTTAAATTATACACACCAACCTGTAAGCCGCAAGGTCGATTGGCCAAAAGCTGTTCGTCTAAGAATGTTTGGGCAGATTTTGTAGAGCGAAATTTATGACGTTTAACCTTTATACCAAGATTTTTTGCTGCACGATTAAAAATCATTCCTGGCATCGGACGATAACTAATTGCAGGTGCGTGATTGACTTTTAGAAAAGGTAAAAACACAAAAAAAAGTCCTGAGCCAATTCCAAAAATCATTGGTTCTGAAATCTCAATTCCTTTATTTTTTAATAAATTAGATGCTACTCCATTTTCGCAATGTGCTGATTGAAAATGTGTAAAATCAGTTATGGTTTCCATCAAAGTTTTTTAATTCATCAACCGAAATTTCAAAAGCTTCGGCATATTTTTTTAGTGTTGATTCTTTTAATTTTGAGAAAACAGTTGGTTTCGCATGTCTTTTGACAAAAATCTTCCAAATTCCGACATAATTAGACAAAATTTCCCAATCCATACGTTTCAATTCCAAGAAATATAAAATTGGACTTGCTTTTCCATCAATTACTTTTTGTCTTGCTTCCTCTATACGTTCCTCCAAAATTTTTAAGGTTTCGGACTGAACAATATTCTTCGCTTCCCAACCCGCACTCAATGTTTGGGAAAATTCTCCCTGCTCATCAATTGCGTAATAAACTTCGTTGAAATTCTTGAGATGTCCTTTATCTTGTGGTACTTCAGATTGTTTCATTTTTTATGGTTTTGAAGCATTAAATTCATTGTAGCTGTCGCAATTATTTCGTCATTCAATATAACTTTTGCTTGCATCAAACTAATTGTAAATTCATCGTAATCAAAAACTTCCAACAACTTTGCTTTTGTTGTAATGGTTTGATTAACTTTTGGCAATTGCATAATTTCAGCTTGTTTAATCGAACTAATAAAACCTATTACATCACCTTTATGTACATCTGAAAAATTGATAAAATAATTTTGTCCAATAATTGTCGAACAAACTTGCGCCATATTTTCCAATAAACCGACTTCTGCAAAATATTCGTTCTGAATAAATAATTGATCCGATTTTATCGTAAATAAAGCTTCAACATAGGTTTTCTCAATCCAAGAAATCGTGTCTACAAAAAGCATTGGTTCACGATGTGGAAGAAATTGTTGAATATCAATTTCCTGATTTACTTTCATAAAATTATGTTTCTGCAATCACTGTTTTCATCTCTCCTTTTGCAATTACTTCTCCTTCTATCTTTGTTTCAATCGAAACCAAAGTCACTCCCATTACTTCGTGCAAAATAGTTGCTGTTGTTGTTAAATTTTCATTCACTTTTGGCAAACGATTAATCTCTATTGATTTCATCGAGCCAATATATCCTGTTGGAGCCGATTCATTTCGAATATAAAATTGATAACCTGTATACAAAGCGACTGTTTGTGCCATATGCTCTAATATCCCAGGTTCTTTCAATTGATTATTTTCGACAAAAATCGAATCGTTTTTGACCGTTAAGCCTCCAACAACTTTTTCCTCTTCATATTCAAAAATAGCATCTACCATAATAATTGGTTCACGCTGTGGAATCAATTGTTTGATAAATTCTATTGTATGATTGGGTAATTGTATTTTATTCATTTTTTAAACGACTGTTAAATAGGCGTACGAATACGAAAAACGCCCACTTTCTGGTACGCAAAGCATAATACGATCTCCTTTTTTAAGATTTCCGTCTTGAAATAGTTCGTCAAGCATCAAAAAAACAGATGCTGAACCCACATTTCCAACTTTGCTTAAGTTCATAAACCATTTCTCTAACGGAATATGAATGTCTTTCTTACAAAATTCGTCATATAAACCTTGAACAAAATAATTTGACGAGACATGCGGCAATAAATAATCAATTTCATTTGAAGATAATTGATGTTTATCCATTGCAGCTTTCATGCTTTCTACGCCTTTTATCAAAATATTATCATTCAAAATTTTAACATCTTGTTTCAATGAAAAAACTGACTCTTTTAGCCATTCTTCCGAAGAAAAATCGCTCCAAGGTTTCATTTCTCCATTCGGTAATTTATCACCTCCGGCATACATACATGTTTCCAATTCGTGCGCGTAAGAATAAGATTCCATCCACTCTATTTTAAGCGAAATCGAATCTTCGTTTGGTTGATTTTGCAATAAAAAAGCTGCGGCCCCATCTGATAACATCCAACGTAAAAAATCTTTTTTGAATGCTATAATTGGTTGCTCTTCTAATTCTTTTAAATTGTCAACTTCATGCTCAAATTTTTCTGCTTTCATCCATGTCGAAACTCGTTCAGAACCTGAACAAACTGCATTTTTAGAATTACCTGACTTTACCGAAAGATAACCAAATTTCAGCGCATTCATTCCCGAATTACAAACTCCCGAAGAAGAATTTAACTCCACCGAAACATTATTTTGCAATAAACCGTGTACCATCGCGGCATGAGAAGGCAACAACAAATCTGGCGTTGAAGTCCCACACGACAAAACTTCTACCTCATTTTTTGTGAACTGTGTATCAAATAAATTTGTAATTGCATTACTCGTCAATTCGGCATTAGAATGTGTGACATTTCCAATTTTATCGAGAGCGTAATAACGCGTTTTGATTCCATTATTTCTTAAAACGATTCTTCGAGCTTTTGAAGGAATTTGATTTATTTTTCCTAAAAAATCTTCCATTTCTTCGTTAGAAATTGGTTGATTTGGCAAAAACTTCGACGTTTTCGTTATATATACATTTTGCATATTATTCTATTCCTTGAAAATATTTTACCTGTTTTTTATATTTAAAATAGTTGAACGGATAAAATATAATATATAACAAATTTACTAGTGGAGATATTATCCAAATAGCTAAAATTAAATAATAATAAAAGAATTTCAAATACTTTTCTCGCTGTTTACCTTGTTTAGAATCAATAATTTTAGACCAAACTTTAAACATTCGATTCCCTTTTGTATCAACAGAAACTAAAAAAGGTTTTACCTCAATGGCTCCAGATTCAATTAAGTTTTCTTGTAGATTAGAGTAATTATTATTTTGGATTGAATTTAGAATAATTTTACCAAATTTTCTACTTTCTTGAATAGTTTTTTCACTAATTCCTGGCAAAGGCAACAAATTGAACATTCGTTTTTTAACGCCCGAAAACATCCAATTTACAATTGTCATTGCACTTACTAAATTTGGCGCATGATCTACTAATGCAATGTTTCCGACTAATTTAGACTGTCGTTCTTTTAAGATGGTTTTGATTTTTTCTTGTGCCAAGAACCACATATTTCGCGAACCACTAATTGTAATTATTTTAGAATTTTCTAAAATTTGCTGTGCTTGTTTATCCTTTAAAAAAGAATTTATTGGAATAGATGGTGATAAAAACCAAACTTGATAATACAATAAAATTAAATCATATTTCTGATTCAAGATTTCAGTCGGAATTGGTTTAATCTTCTTTTCTTTTTGAAGAAAACTATCTGGGAAAGCATTGAAAAATGAATAAAAATCCCACGGAAAAGGAAATTCCTCTTCCATTTCTATCTTGTATTTCGTTAAATTAATATCTTGATTTTGAACTAAATCATATGTTGTTTGATCGACAATCTCATTTAACTGTCCTGACTGAGAGTAATAAACAACTAATACGTTGCATTTCATGTAAAAGTTTAGGTTTTTTAGTGGTTTGAAAATTCATATTGTGGTCTAATTTACTTCCAAAAATCGAAATAATTAAACCATTGGTAAGGATATTTTTTTACAATAGTTTCAAGATTGACGCAAAACTCTTTCAAAAGTGCATTTGCATCACGATGTTTGAAATTTGCTTGACGTGCATATAAATGATAATGTAGATTTTTTTCCTTCATAACATACACAAAAGCGACAGGGACTTTCAAGCGAGAAGCAATAGAAAATGGTCCTGCAGGAAAATTTGCTTCTTTTCCAAGAAGAACTTCTGACATCGTTTTATTTCCTTCAAAATAACGATCTCCTGTAAAACAAATTAATTCGTTTCGACTAAGCGCATTATTAATTTCGAAAATATGTGATAAATCTTCTTGAATCAAGATAAATTTTACCGAAGGTTTCATCGAAATACTTTCTAAATATTCTTTGATAACATTTCGTTCTAAATCTGTTGTAACTAAATTAATTTGACAATCAAAATCGATGTCAGCAAAAAAATGTTCAGCAACTTCGAAATTACCAACATGCGCACTAATTAACATTCCACCTTGTTTTTGATCCAATAGATTTTTCAATAATTCTATTCCATCAAATTCGTACGAATATTTGTTACGCAAACCTGCATTAATTGCTGTTTTATCAATCAAAGTTTGTCCAAAAGTATAGTAACTTTTGTAAACACTTAAAATTGATTTGAGAACCGAAAAATTTAATCGATAACGAAAGTATTCGTAAATAGATTTGTTACTGCTATAAGCCGTTATAAAATAATAAAAAGCTACAAAAATTAAGACTGAGTAAGCAGCCTTAATTCCGAGCTTTTTCATAACGTTGACAAATATTTTGTATCCCAGGACCGTTCCTTTAGAACGACCATCCCATTGTTTCATATCTGTTATTTATTCTCTAACTTTTGTTCTACAATTGCATAGAAATCTTCAAAAGTTATCATATTTTGAAAATCTTCTTTAATTAATTTCACACCGAAATTAGATTCAATGATTACCACTAAATCAACATAGTCCAAACTATCTAAATCTAAAGATTCTTTAATATTTTTTTCCTCTGAAATCACAGAAGGATCAACTTCAAATTCATCAATTAAGATAGCATTTAATTTTTCAGCGATTTTACTTTTCACCATATTAGGAGTTAAATTTTTTAATTACTAAGGCAGAATTCGTTCCACCAAATCCAAAAGAATTCGACAAATATACATCAAATTCTTTATTTAAGGTTTCTTTAACAATGTTTAATTTAACTGAATCTTCGTCTGCTTCTTCGAAATTAATATTTGGTGCAATAAAGTTATTCATCATCATTAAGTTAGAATAAATAATCTCACTTGCTCCTGCCATCCAACATTCGTGTCCCGTCATCGATTTTGTAGAACTTACAAAAGGTTTCGTTTTTCCAAAAACTTGGTCAATCGCTTTTGCTTCGTTCGCATCACCAACTGGCGTAGAAGTCGCATGTGCATTGATATATTGAATTTCATCAGCAGAAATTTTTGCTTGTTTCAACGCTCTATTCATTGCAATTGCTGGCCCATCTACATTTGGCGTAGAAATATGTCCACCATTCGACGAAAAACCATAACCCAAAACCTCAGCAATAATTGGCGCACCACGTTTTACTGCGGATTCATAGCTTTCTAAAATCAATGTTGCTCCACCTCCACTCGGCACCAATCCATCACGATTTTTATCGAAAGGACGACAAGCTTGTGTAGGATTTGCTTCATTTTCGGAAAAAACACCCAAACCATCAAAACTTGCCATTGCATACTTATTAATCTCCTGTGCTCCTCCACAAATAATCATATCTTGCAGACCATCTTTGATCATCATATAACCTAATCCAATCGAATGCGAACCACTTGCACAAGCTGCACTAATCGTAAAACTAATTCCAGTCAACTCAAAAATTGTTGCAAGATTCATGGTTACAGTAGAATTCATTGACTTGAAAATCGCTCCAGAACCAATTAATTCAGTATCTTTTTTCTCACGAACAATATCTATTGCATCAATAATTGCTTTTGAAACACTATCGTTTCCATATATAATTCCGACCTCGTTAGTCTTGATATACTCTTCCGTCAAATTAGCATTTTTCAACGCTTCTAAAGTTGCCATATAAGCGAACTCTGTTTCTTGACCAATTGTAATTCGTTGTCGACGATTCAAAAAAGGTTTCAAATCTGGTACTGGAACAGTTCCCGTCAAAGCTGATTTAAAGCCAAATTCTTTGCGTACTTCATCAAAAATAATTCCTGATTTTCCTTGACGCAAAGATTCTGTTACCTCTTCTAATGATGTTCCTAAGCAAGAATAGATGCCCATTCCTGTTATTACTACTCTTTGACTCATTTTATCTAAGAATAAATTCCTCCATTTATATTAATAACCTCTCCTGTGATATAACTCGATTTTTTAGAAACCAAAAAGCTTACCAAATCAGCAACTTCTTCGGCTTTTCCAAAACGATTTGCTGGAATCAACTTCTTTAATTCTTGTTGATCCAATTCATCTGTCATATCCGTTTCGATAAAACCTGGTGCAACAGCATTCACAGTTACATTACGTTTTGCTATTTCTTGTGCCAATGCTTTCGTAGCACCTATCACAGCAGCTTTTGCAGCAGAATAGTTTGTTTGTCCTGGCGTTCCTTTCAAACCAGAAACAGAAACTATATTAACAATTCTTCCGAATCTATTTCTCAATAATGGATTAATAAAGAAATGAGTTACGTTGTAAAAACCATTCAAGCTTGTATTAATCACATTTGACCAATCTTCTTGAGAAATCCACATAAACAAATTGTCTTTCGTAATACCTGCATTGTTTACAATAACTTCTACAATTGCATCTGTATTTTTCTCTGTCCATTCGGTTAAAACTTGTTGCGTTTGATTTGCATCAGCCACATCAAATTTTAAAATTTCTCCTGTTCCTCCTAATGCTTCAACTTCTTTCAAAGTCTCTAACGCAGCAGCTTCATTCGAATTATAATTTATCAAAAGATGATAATCATGTTCTTCGGCAATTTTCAAACAAATTGCTTTTCCAATTCCACGAGAACCACCTGTTACAATTGCACATTTCATGCTTTAGTTTACTTTATTATTTAGTAAATATTTTTTAACTTCCTTAAGATAAGGATAAATCACCTCATCTTCTTTAAATACAGGAACAATTTTACGAATCGAATCATAAAATGCTTTCCCTTTCGAAGATAATTTATCTTGTATTTGTAGAAATTCTATCGCTTGCGTTACAGCCATACTCTGAACCGTCAACACTTCGAACGTATTATCAATCACTTTTGCACAAATCGTAGCCGCATTTGTTCCCATACTCACAATATCTTGATTATCATTGTTGTTTGGAATACTATGCACATACATTGACGTAGAAAGTGTTTGATTTTCAGCTGTTGTAGAAGTCGCCGTAAATTGAGCAGCTTGCAAACCGAAATTAAAACCAAGCGTTCCTAAATTGACAAAAGGTGGTAAAATATTATTGATTTTTGGATTGACTAAATAGTTTAATTGACGTTCACTTAGCATTGATAGACGCGTAACAGCCAATTTTAATTTATCCAATTCTAATGAAACATAATCGCCATGAAAATTTCCTCCATGATGAACAGTTTGATTTTCAACATCGATAATTGGATTATCACTCGCCGAATTTATTTCATTTTCTAGTACTTCTTTCGCGGCATTCCAAGTATCATAAATTGGTCCTAAAATCTGAGGAACACAACGCAACGAATAATATTCTTGTACTTTTTCTTCAAAAATTTTCTCAGTACGTTCTTGATATAATTCGTCTGCACGTTTTTTGACTAATTTGCTATCATTCAAAAAATCGGTCATTTTATTCGCCACATAACGTTGACCAACATGTTGTTTAGCCTCGTTCAACGGTTTTGAATAATGATCATCAAAAGATTGTACAATTTCATTCATCATCGAGCTTAACGTAATCGAAAGATTAATTAATTGATTAACTTTAATCAAATTTACCATTCCAATTCCCGTCATTACCGAAGTTCCGTTCATAATTGATAAACCTTCGCGAATATGAACTTCTATTGGTTGAAGATTTTCAAGTTCAAACACTTCTTTCGTCGATTTGATTTCTCCTTTATAAAAAACTTCTCCTTCTCCAATTAATGTCAAAGCCAAATGCGCCAATTGAACCAGATCTCCACTAGCACCAACGCTTCCATGTTGATAAATGACAGGTAAAATATCACGGTTTACTAATTCTTGCATCAATACTAAAACTGAAGGATGAATCCCAGAATATCCCAACGAAAGCGTATTAAAACGTGCAATAACCGCAGCTTTTGTTTGGTCTAACGTCAACGGTTCTCCAATTCCTGTACAATGACTTCTGATTAGATTATATTGAAGCTGAATTGTATTTTCATCTTCAATACGATATTGTGCCATTGGTCCAAAACCTGTATTTACGCCGTAAATTATTTTATTTTTTGAAAATTCTTTTAAAAATTTAAAACTATTCTCCACACGATCAAATGTTGATTTATCAAGCAATAATTTTTTATTCTCAAAAAGTATGTTTTCTATAGTGTCAATTGTTAATTTTGTCATGTTATTGATTAGGTAAAAGATTTATCGATTTTGGTTATTTACTCCCTCAATCAGTTGCAAAAATAATTAAAAAACTATACAAAAAGTCATGATTGAAAATACAGATGTTTTAATCATTGGTGCAGGACCTTCGGGATCGGTTGCAGCAGCCTATTTAAGAGAAAAAAACATTAAAGTTATTGTTTTAGAAAAAACTCAATTTCCCAGAATTGTTGTTGGTGAAAGTTTGATCCCTCGCTCTATGGATCATTTTGAAGAAGCTGGATTGTTACCTTATTTAGAGAAACAAAATTTCGAAGTAAAACCTGGTGCGAGATTTATTCGAGGCGAACAAATTTGTATTTTCGATTTCAGTAAAAAGTTTGGGAAAGGACAAGATTGGACTTGGCAAGTTCCGCGTGCTGATTTCGACATGACTTTAGCTGATGCAATTATAGACAAAGGTGCAGATTTGCGTTTTAATGAAGAAGTAATTGATGTTCAATTTGAAGGAAAAAAATCGATTACAACTGTAAAAAAACAAAATGGAGAAACGTATCAAATCAATGCAAAATTTTTGATTGATGCGAGTGGATATGGACGCGTTTTACCACGATTATTAAATATTGATAGTCCATCAAAACTAAATCCACATTCAGCAATTTTCACACATATTAATGATGTTCGTCGCCCTGAAGGTCAAGAAAGAACGCAGATTTCTTTTGATATTATTGAAACGAAAGTTTGGTTGTGGGTAATTCCTTTTTCGAATGGAAAAACAAGTGTAGGGATCGTTGGCCCAACAGATTATATCAATCAATTATCAACCAATCAAGATACAACAGAAGCTTTGCAAAATGCAATTCAAAAATCCGATTTTTACGTCAATCGTTTTGGTAATTTACCATTTGAATTTAACCCAATTTGGTTAAAAAATTATTCCGCTGCGGTGACTAAAATGTTTGGAGATGGTTATGTTTTGACAGGAAATAGTACCGAGTTTTTAGACCCTGTCTTCTCTTCTGGTGTTTGTTTCGCAACAGAAAGTGGTTTGAAAGCTGCTAAGCTTGCTATTAAAGAAATGAATGGCGAAAAAGTAGACTGGCAGACAGATTACGAAGATTATATGAAAGAAGGTATCGATGTTTTCACCACTTATGTGCAAGAATGGTACACAGGAAATTTGCAAGAATTATTTTTCCATCAACCTGAAAATCCTGATGTCAAAGAAAAAATTTGTGCTGTTTTAGCGGGATACGTTTGGAACAAAGAAAATCCATTTGTAAAAAAACACAATAGTGTAATTCGGAATATGGCGTATCTGATTCGAATGGTTAAAGAAACAGAATAAATGAAAAGTCAACAATATGTTGGCTTTTTTGTTTTTAATTCAGATAGATTCTCTATTTTTGAGTAATCCAATACTTTAAAACGCATGCAATTTCAGACTATTGATACAGTTGAATCAATTTCGAAAGAAGATTTCATCAAAAATTATCTCAAAAAAAGGAAACCTTTGTTATTGAAAGGTTATGCGAAGAATTGGAAAGATTTTGACAAATGGAATCTCGATTATATCAAAGAAAAAGCTGGAGAACAAATTGTACCTTTATACGATAGCAAACCTGCTGATGCTAACAAAAGTTCGGACACTCCTGCTACACATATGAAGTTTAATGAATATGTAGATTTGATCAAAAAAGAGCCCTCTGATTTGAGAATTTTTTTCTTTATCATCAAAGATAAAATTCCCGAATTACTCAAAAATTTCACTTATCCTGATCTAGGTTTAAAATATTTTGAACGTTTACCAACATTGTTTTTTGGAGGAAGTGAAGCCAAAGTTTTGATGCATTATGATGTCGATATGACGGATTTCATTCATTTTCAGTTCCAAGGTGATAAACGAATTTTGTTGTTTGATCCAAAACAATCCAAAGCTTTATATAAAGTTCCACTTTCTGTACATACAATTTACGAAATTGATTATGATCATCCTGATTACGAAAAATTCCCAGCTTTGAAATACGCAAAAGGTTTTGATTTTGTCATGAATCATGGCGATGCTTTATTTATCCCACGCGGTTATTGGCATTATAATCGTTATTTAGAAGCAGGATTTTCAATGTCTTTACGCGCCTTTCCTAATGAGTTTTTTCAAGTGATGAATACCATTTATCATGTATTTATTATGCGCTATACCGATAAATTGATGCGCAAGATTTTTCAACTAAAATGGATTCATTTTAAAGAAAAATGGGCAATAAAGAAAAGCCATCGTTATTATGGAATTAAGAAATAGGTTTTAAATATTACTCAATTTTATAATCCATAGGAACCATGTTTGCTATTTTTTCCCAGCTCCAATATCCTTCAACAACCAAATTAGCAGGATGGTAATATGTACCATTTTCTTCAATTTTTAATAAATCGCTTTTTATAGCGAAAATAGAAAGTTGGTTCGAAATATATTTTGCACCATTCTGTTTTGCATAGTCCAAATCCTCTTTTTCATTTTTATATTCAACTGAATATAATCCTTTAAAATTAAGATACTGATCATTATTATCAACGATTTTCAAACTATCATATGGAACTTTTTGATTAACTAAGTAAGTAATTATTTTTGGAGGAACTTTACCTTCAATTCTACCTCCTAACAAAGTTTCTTCTTTAAATTTTATGTATTCAGGATTATCCTTGCGAATCAATCGTTTTATATCATATCCTTCTTCCTCAATTTTATTCTCATAAACTGCTTTCATAAAATGAGTAATACTTCCTAAATAAGATTTACGACGATTTTCTTGCCATTTTTTTTCTTTAGAAGCTGATGATTTTAACTCAGTAAAAAGTGCTGTTCCAAGAGTTAAGACATAATTTGACTTAAAATCAACATTAAAATCAACCAAGTCATACTCGATTTTATAACCTAAGTAATTGTTTGTAATGATTAAAGGATTTCTAGAAGTAGCAGATAATTGTCGTGTATTTTTATCATATTTAAACCTTAAGTCTTTCGAATTTTCTATTTTGCATTTTTTTGCAGCTTCATTACTTCCCAAAAACAATTTCAAAAAAGTCTGATAATAATACAACCAATCTTCTTTAGATATTGCTTGAACAACTGTTTCTTGCAACGCTACCACTTCAGGTTCTAAAACTACTTTATAAAATGTAATTTGATTTGTATTAACATTCAAAATATAATTTTCAAACAAACTTGCACGAACAATTAAGTTATATTGTCCATTAGGAAGACTTAGTTCAAATTCACCTTTTTCGTTCGTTTTTGATTTAATCGTAGAATTATCGACATAGATTTCAGCATTAATAATTGGAAGCGATTTTTCATCAATCACTTTTCCTTTAATTGTATTTTGTGCAAATAGATTACTACTAATTAAGAAAAAACCTAAAATAATAATTTGTTTAAAATTCATTGACTAAATTTTAAAACAAGATAATAAAAAAACCGCTATAAAGCGGTTTTGAATTTATTTGAAGAAATATGTAATTCCTAAAGTTAAAAATGATGAACGATTTGTTCCATTATCCCAACGTTTATAGTCGTAAGTATCTATTAAACCATATTGATAGCGTAAATTAATTTCGTATTTTCTATCAATAGAATAACCTCCACCGATATTAAAAGCTAAATCAAACGATTTTGGAACATTATTTTCTCTTTCAGGTTCATTTTCATCAAATTTTTCTGATACTTTGAAACCTAATTGAGGACCACCTTCAACGAAGAAATCTTTTCCTTGATCATCAAAATAGTATTTATACATAATTGGAATATTGATATAATTTAAGAAAGCTTTGTATTTCTCTCCACCTTCTTTATATAACGAATATTCACCTTGAGTAGTATATAAAACTTCAGCTTGTAAATAATGATTTTCGTTTCGAGTAGTTAATTGATATTTTGCAACTCCTCCAACTAAAAATCCAACTCTCTCTTTAGAAACTCCATGAACAATAGTTGTGTTACTAAGTCCAACACCTCCTTTAACTCCAAATTCGATTTGAGCAAAAGAAAAAGTAGATAAACTTAAAAGAAATAAACTTAATAGATTGGTTTTTAAATTTTTCATAAGTTATTGTATAATTTTAACAAAATTAAAGCTTTTTTTAATACAAACTTCATTTCATAAAAAAAGCTCTCCAAATGAAGAACTTTCTATATTATTTTCGAAAATTTATTTTTTTGGTTGAGGAGGAAATTTAGCAAGAATTTCTTCAATTGCTTTCGGGATTCTTTCCGCTTTAGCACTGATATTACTCAAATTAAGATCAGAACCAACACCTTGCCAAACCAATATATTACGTTTATCATCAATAATGTCTATTACAATTGTTCCTGCTTGATAAGAAGAAACGCTATTTCCGCCGTAATATCCGCCATAGTAACCATAAGGACCGTAGCCCCAATTGTTATTATTTACAGAAACTTGTTCTTTAGAACTTGTCAATAAATTAATAACTAAGTCTGCATCAGAACTTACTTTTGTAAATCCTTTTGTAGCCATTTGTGCATCAATTGCTTTAATTAGTCGATTCTTATCCAAATCGTTAACCTTTAACTTATCTAATCCTTTTTGGTGAAAAGTATAAGTTTTATATGAAGCAAAATTTGTTGATCTGTCGTAATCTGTACTTACTTGAACTGTTCCACAGCTTGTTACAAATAATGACAACAAAATTATAAAAGTAAAGTGTATAATTTTCATGACCTTGATTTTTTATTTAAAACTACAATTATTATTCCTAAATGTAAAGGTAAATCAAAAAAAAAAGAAGCTCAAAATACATGAACTTCTTTTTAACTAATATTTACAATTTTATTTTGCTAATTCTAACTCTTGAATTTTCACTTCAACAATTCCATTGTGATTGATTCTAACCAAATCTACAATTTGCGTTTCGTTGACTAATTCAGGATTAAAATCTGTCTGAACTTTTACATAATTTTCTGTAAAACCAAACATTTTCCCGTCTTTATTATCATGTTCCCAAAGCACTTTTTGAGTAGAATTTAATTGAGACTGATAAAAAGCTTGACGTTTTTTCTCTGATAAAATTCGTAACATTTTATTACGACGTTTACGTTCTCCTTGATCTACAACTCCTTCAAATTCGATCGCTTCTGTATTATCACGCTCCGAATAAGTAAATACATGTAAATAGCTAATTGGTAATTCGTTTAAGAAATTATATGTTTCCATAAACAATTCTTCTGTTTCTCCTGGAAAACCAACAATTACATCTACACCAATACACGCATTTGGCATCACTTCGCGAATTTTTGTTACACGATCTAAATAAAGATTAGATAAATAACGACGTTTCATTTTCTTCAAAATCTCATCGCTACCAGATTGTAATGGAATATGGAAATGCGGAACAAATCGATTACTTTTTGAAACAAAATCAATTGTTTCATTTTTTAATAAATTTGGTTCAATCGAAGAAATTCTGATTCGTTCTATCGCATCAACTTGATCTAATTCTTGTACCAATTCCAAGAAAGTATGTTCGTGTTTTTTATTCCCGAATTCACCTTTACCGTAATCACCAATATTTACACCCGTTAATACAATTTCTTTGATTCCTTTTTGTGCAATTTCATTCGCATTTTTGATAACATTTTCTACTGTATCTGAACGCGAAATTCCACGAGCCAAAGGAATTGTACAATACGTACATTTGTAGTCGCAACCATCTTGCACTTTCAAAAAAGCACGCGTACGATCACCGATTGAGTATGAACCAACGTAAAAATCGGCTTCTTCAATCTCACAAGAATGTACAATTGTTTCTTCTTTTTTATTGATATCGTCTAAATATTCAGCAATATTAAATTTTTCTGCAGCTCCTAAAACCAAATCAACACCTTCCATTTCCGCAATTTCTTGCGGTTTCAACTGCGCATAACAACCTACAACGACAACAAAACCTTCTGGATTTGCTTTCATTGCATTTTTCACAATCGTTCTGCACTCTTTGTCTGCATTTGCGGTTACCGAACATGTATTTATCACGTACACATTCGCAGAATCTGTAAACTCAACCTTCTGATATCCATTATCTTTCAAGTTTCTTGCGATCGTCGAAGTTTCAGAAAAATTAAGTTTACATCCCAATGTATGAAATGCAACTGTTTTAGTTTGATTATTCATAGCTGCAAATTTAAGAAATTATCCATAGTTTTGAAACATAAATAAATCAGCTATTCAAAATGACTAAATACTTTATCTACATTATGTTATTCGTTTCAATATTTTCGTGTTCTAAGAAAATTGAAATCGATGAAAACAAAGTATTTAAATTAAATCGTTACGATAATATTTCTTCTTTAGATCCTATCAATGCACGTACACAAGCCAATAATTGGGCATGCAATTTAATGTACAATAGTTTAGTGAAGATTGATAACGAACTAGAAATTCAGCCAGATATTGCAAAATCTTGGACAATTTCTGAAGATGGAAAAACGTATTCTTTTACTTTGAGAAATGATGTTTTTTTTCATAAACATGAAGCTTTCGGAAAAGATTCGACTCGAATTGTAACGGCTTCAGATTTCGAGTATAGTTTTAATCGTTTAAAAGATCCGAAAGCTGGAGGTTCTGGAGGTTGGATTATGAATAATATTGATTCATATAAAGCGATAAATGATACACTTTTTGAAATTAAATTAAAAGAGGCTTATCCTGCATTTTTGGGATTAATTTCGATGAAATATGCTTCGGTTGTTCCGAAAGAATTATTCAAAAATGGAAACGATGAATTCTTGAAACATCCAATTGGTACAGGCCCTTTTCAATTTAAGATTTGGGAAGATAATGTGAAAATGGTTTTTAGAAAAAATCCAAAGTATTTCGAGTTTGATGAAAAAGGACAACGTTTACCATATTTAGAAGCGGTTAATTTATCATTTTTACCAGAGAAAAATTCAGAATTTTTAGAATTAATCAAAGGTAATTTGGATATGATGGCAGATTTGGATCCTTCTTATAAAGATGAAATTTTAAATCCAATCGGAGATTTGAATCCAAAATATTCAAATATTTTAACGATTCAAAAAGTTCCTTATTTAAGTACCGTTTATTTATGTTTTTATCTTGATGCGCCCAATGCAGTTGATTTGAAATTGCGTCAAGCATTAAATTATGGAGTTGATAAAAACAAAATCATCAAATATATGATGAAAGGTCAAGCTTTTGAAGCAGATGGAGGTTTCATTCCGAAAGGTTTACCAGGTTATTCGCCAGAAAGTGGTTACAAATATTCTCCCGAAAAAGCACGTGAACTAATCAATAGCTATAAAAAAACGAACGAAAAAATTGTACCAATCGAGCTGACAACTGTGCAAGAATATGTAGATGTTTGTGAATATATTGCGGCAGAAATGGCAAAATTAGGCTTACCAATAAAAGTGAATGTTGTACCTGGACCAACGATGCGCGATGGAAAAGCAACGGGAAAATTTACGTTGTTCCGCGCAAATTGGGGAGCAGATTATCCAGATGCCGAAAACTTTTTGTCTTTATATTATTCGAAAAACTTTGCGCCAGAAGGTCCAAATTATTCACATTACAAAAATGGTGAATTTGATAAAATGTACGAACAAGCATTTTTGACCAATAATCTAGACGAACGTGCCAAAATTTATCAAAAAATGGATGCATTGATGATGCAAAACGCTCCAATTTTGCCATTATTTTATGATCAAACAACGTTATTTTTGAATAAAAAAGTTAAGAATTTTTCGATGGGACCAATCAAATTATTGGATTTAACGAGAGTTTACAAAGAATAATTCTTTTGACATTTCTCAAAAAGTTTGAACATCTTTTAAAAAAATCTAAATAATATTTCATTTTATTTCACGACATTAGATAATTGTTAACTTATTTGAAATAATGGGTTTTCTCTAACGTTTGAAATCAACAATTTAAAAGAAATTATTTCAGAAATATAGGCGTTAAACCGAGTTTTTTTAGATATATTTGACACCAAATTTTTAATCAAAATCATTTAAATTTTTACTTATGAAAGTAAGACAACTTTTCGTAGTAGGATCTATCGTTACTCTTGTTGCAATTGGAGTAATCTCTTATTTTTGGCCAGGTATCTTATGGTCTTTAATAATTATTCTTCCTTTGATTGCTTTAGGATTTGCAGATATCTCGCAAACAAAACACGCTATCAGAAGAAACTTTCCAATTATTGGACATGGACGTTATTTGTTAGAAAGTATTCGTCCAGAAATTATGCAATACTTTGTTGAAACGGATACTGAAGGGAAACCTATTGACCGTTTGATGCGTAGTATGGTGTATCGTCGTGCAAAAAATGTAATTGACACAGTTCCTTTTGGGACGCAATTAGATGTTTATGAACCAGGATATGAGTGGTTAAATCACTCGATGTATGCAGGAAAAATCAAACATGCTGATGATCCACGTGTAAAAGTTGGTGGAAGCGAATGTAAACAACCTTATTTAGCAAGTTTATTAAACATTTCTGCAATGTCTTTCGGTTCGTTAAGTGAAAATGCTGTATTAGCAATGAACAAAGGAGCCAAATTAGGAAACTTTGCGCACAATACAGGTGAAGGGGGAATTTCTCCATATCACTTACAGCCAGGTGGAGATTTGATTTGGCAAATTGGTACAGGATATTTTGGATGTCGTGCAGCTGATGGTGGTTTCGATCCAGATAAGTATGTAGAGCGTGCTACTTTACCAAATGTAAAAATGATTGAGTTGAAAATTTCTCAAGGTGCAAAACCAGGTCACGGAGGAATTTTACCAGCAAATAAAAATACTCCAGAAATCGCTAAGATTCGTGCTGTAGAACCATATACAACTGTTGATTCTCCTCCATCTCACTCAGCTTTCTCTGATGCAGAAGGAATGTTACATTTCATCAAACAATTAAGAGAATTATCAGGTGGAAAACCAGTTGGATTTAAATTGTGTATTGGGATTAAACGTGAGTTTATCGAGATTTGTGAAGCAATGATTAAAACGGGTATCAAACCAGATTATATTGCAATTGACGGTGGTGAAGGAGGAACTGGAGCTGCTCCTGTAGAGTTTTCAAACTCTTTAGGTATGCCTTTGTTAGATGGTTTAGCTTTTGCAGTTGATACTTTACGTGGTTATGGTCTTAAAAAAGATATTCGTGTTGTAGCTTCTGGAAAAATTATTTCTTCTTTCCACATTGCTCGTGCAATGGCTATTGGTGCGGATTTAGTTTATTCGGCTCGTGCAATGATGATGGCTGTAGGATGTATCCAAGCATTACAATGTAATACAAATACATGTCCTGTTGGTGTTGCGACGCAAGATCGTGAATTAATGAAAGGTTTAGACGTAGAAGATAAAGCAACTCGTATGTATAATTTCCACAAGAAAACAATGCATATTTTATCTGAGTTAATTTCTGCAACAGGTGTTAAATCTCACAGAGATTTCAATCGTTATCACGTAAATTTACGTATCGACAATACACGTATTATGTCTTACGATCAATTATACCCAATTGTAGAAGAAGGTGCATATGTAGGAATGTCTGTAGAAGATGTTTTACAAGAAATTAGAATTCGTACATTAAGTAAAGTCAATTAATCAATTTCATATAATAGTAAAAAAGCAATCCAATTGGATTGCTTTTTTTATTCAAGAATATTCCGTAAATATTGAGACGGACGAAAACCTGTATGTTCCAAAAAAGCATCTGAAAAAGTCTTTCTCGAATTAAAACCTGTTTCTTCTGCCAACGCATCAATTGTGTATTTTTTGAGATTTGGCTCATTTTCAATTCGTTTCAAAAGATGATTAATTCTCAATTCATTGATATATTGGTTAAAATTTTTCGATCTCGAACGATTAATATAATTTGACACAATTGTTCGATTGGCGTTCAATTCTAGAACCAAATCATTCAACGAAAATTTTGGATTTAGAAATAACTTTTGTTCTTCAAATAATTGCAAACTTTGTTCGAAATCTTCATCAATTTCAACTTCGAATTTTGTTTTTTCTAATTGATTTTCTTCCTTAATATCTAACTCAAGTATTGTTATTTCATCAAGACATTTTTGTAAATAATTCTTCTTTTTTTGATGTTTTTGATTCATTTTATAAAAAACAATTCCACCAAAAATTAGAATTACTACTAAACCAAAAAATGAAGATCTTTTGAAGTTTTGATTCTTTTCTTTCAATAAATTTCGTTCAGTTTTCAGGAATGTATTTTCATATTTCTCGAGATTTGGTTTCAAAACAGTATGATCAGCCACATAAAATAAACTATCAAAAGACAATAAATTATTTACAGATAATAATTTATCTCGACTATTTCCATATTTCTCGTTGTATTCAACTACTCGTTCATAAGAAAGTCGCAGTTCTTCATCAAGAATTTTATATTGTTTTGAGAATTCCACAACATTTTCAAAATATTGGATTGCTTCTCTATTTCGCTTTTGTTGATATAAAATTTCACCTAAAAATTGCTCCGAAATCACATACCATTTGATATCATTTTGCTTCCAGAAAGCTTGTTGTGCTTTTTTCAATGTATTAAATGCCGAATTATAATCTTTTTTGTAGAAATCAATAATTCCTTTATTCTTCAAAGCATATTGATAATTTACCGTATCAACCGTTTCAGATAATTCAATTTTGTTGTAATAATCACTTTTGTTCAGATGATTTGTTTTGCTATATAAATAAGACAATTTCCCAAGAATGGAAAGATAAATGCTGAACGATTTTGGTTGCTGTTTATGCTTTTCGAAATATGATAAAGAAGTTTCGTATAACACTATAGATTCCTTGATTTCATGTAAGTTTTCTTTTGTTTTCGCAATTCCAACAAGCGAAGAATAAAATGTAAAATCATCTTTTATTTCAGTTGATAGTTGTTTCGAAATGGTGAAATTTTTCAATGCATTATTGTAATTACGTTGCTCCAAAAAATAATTTCCTTTTTCGATATAAGCTTCACTCAACACAACTTTATCATTCAATCGATAAGCTGTTGAAATCGTTGAATCAATAATTCGAAGATTTTCTTCAACCAAATCATTATTTTTTTGACGCAAAAATTCAGCTTTATCTTTTTGTGTTTTTCCAAACATATTTACTGAACTGAATATGAATAGAATAACTATAATAAATTTAAGAAACCTATTTCCCGAAATCATAAAACGTAACATATTGTATTTCTTTAATTTAAATAATATTGTAAACAATTATCATTTGACACCAAGTTGATAAAAAACATTTAAAAATATAAATTAAAATTGTTCAAACAAAAATTTTACTTCCTCTAAATGTAAGTAAAACAATAATCAACACAATTTTATTATGAAGTTTCTACAATTAATTCTCATTTTGATTAGCTCTTTTGCTTTTGCACAAGAAAAATATTCGATTACAGGCTATATTTCATCAGAAAAAGAGTCAAAAACAATTCACGCAAAAGTTATTTTATACGATGAATTTCAAAATGTTATTCAAACAATTGAAACTGAAAATTCTAAATTTAACTTTGAAAATTTAGAACCTAAAATCTATTTAATTTCTGTTATTTATGACAATAATATTCAAGATGAAGAACCTTTTTATTTAAACGAAAATAAAACATTTCACTTAAATATTGATGAAACTGTACAAATTGATGAAGTTATAATCAATGGAAAAAAAGAAACTTTCAAAATAGAAAATGGCAATTATAATATTGATGTCGCCAATTCAAATTTTAATAAACTTGCTACAACTAAAGAATTATTTTCAAAATTACCAAGCGTCATGTTAGGCGCAGATCAAGAAACATTGACGATTATTGGAAAAGGAAATCCTTTGTTGTATTTGGACGATCAACAAGTTGATTTTTCTACCATTTCGAGTTTAGCAATTGAGGACATAAAATCGATTGAAATTATCAAAAACCCTTCTGCTAAATATGAAGCAAATGGAAAATCTATCGTAAAAATTAATCTAAAGAAAAGTAAAAAAGAAGGTTTAAAATTGACTTTGCAAGAAACATTATCTTTCAAAAGAAAGTTTAATAATTATTTCAATTCGACTTTTCAAATTCGTAAAAATAAAAGCGAATTTAAACTGAACGCATCTTATAATCAACTAAATCCGTGGGAAGGAAATGGATTCGATTATCGCATAAAAGACAAAAATATTCAGTCCAATTATTTCATAAAATCGCAAACTAAACGTCCACATTTTATTGTAAACACAAGCTTTTTTCAGGAATTAAATGAATCTGGAGATTATTTTTCGTTTGCTATTAATTCAAATTTTAGAAAAGATAAAGGTTTGCTTGATACCAAAACAGAATATACCGAAAACAATGAAAATCAATCTATTTTAACGTTAAATGATAATGAAAATCATCGAAATTTTGTGAATACTTTGGTGAATTACAATAAAAATATTCAATCAATTGACGCAAGTATTTTAACAGGATTACAATACACGATTTATAATACAGGAACAACATATGATTTTTATAATAAGATTAATGAGAATGATGTCGAATACAATCAATCGCGCTATCAAAAATATCGTCTTAAGGTTTTTGCAGGAAAATTTGATGTAGAGAAAAAGTTTGAATCTGATCAAAAAATTGAATTTGGAGGACGTTTTACACACGCTAAATCTGAGACGAATAATGAAACATTTTTTCCTCAACAATCATCAGAAGAATTTCTTTATAATTTCAAAGAACTGAATCTTTCCGCCTATTTGCAATACACTAAAAATTATGAAAAATGGAATTATAAAGCTGGATTAAGAACAGAAACGACTAATTCTAAAGGTCTTGATGAAATAAAACAACTTTCGGATATTGATAAAAAATACATCGATTGGTTTCCGAATGCAGAAATTAATTACACTTTTGATAATAAAAATGCGTTAACAATTTACTATAAACGTACGATTGACAGACCGAATTACAGCAATCTTTCTTCTGGGAATTTGTACGGAAGTCCTTATATCGAATACAGTGGAAATTTTAATATTTTACCTACTTACACCGACACATTTTCAGCGAATTATTCATTAAAAAAATGGAACATGAATGTGACGTATTATCAAAGTAAAAATCCGATGAATTATACATTAATTTATAATGATGTGAGAAATATTTCAACATTTACAACGATTAATTTCGAAAAAGAAAAAAACATTTCTGTTGCTTTGGATGTTCCATTCGAATATAAATTTTGGTCAACACAAATTAGTTTAGCTATAATTTATAGTAAAATAATTGATGAAAAAGCTGTGTTAAAAAAATCGATTCCGTATATCTATTTATACTCTAATCACAATTTCAAATTGGGAAAAGATTTCAACTTTATGGTTGATGGATATTGGTTAAGCAAACGAACTGAAGGAATTTATGATCGAAATTCTCAAGTTATCGTTAATCTTGGATTGACAAAATCATACAAAAACTTTGATTTTTCTATTCGTTTCAATGATTTATTCAAACAAATGAAATTTAGCGAAACACTGAATTATGATAAAATAAGTTCTAAAAATCTATTTTTAGTCGATTATCAAGAACTATCAGTTAGTGTTAAATATAATTTTGGCCGATTGAATAAAACCATCTCGAAAGAGAATAAAGTAAATGAAGAGGAAGGGAGAATTAGGTAATCTCAACTTATAAACCAAAAAAGCCATTCTTTCGAATGGCTTTCAATTTATGGATTGTTAGAATGTTTTATGTATTACAATTCTAAAGCTCTTTTAGCGTCACCTCCCATTAATACGTTTAATGGATCTTCTACCGCTTCTTTAACAGCAACTAAGAATCCTACAGATTCGCGTCCATCGATGATACGGTGGTCATAAGATAAAGCAACATACATCATTGGAGCGATAACAATTTGTCCGTTTTTAACAACTGGACGCTCAACGATATTGTGCATTCCTAAGATACCTGATTGAGGTGGGTTGATGATTGGTGTAGACATCATAGATCCAAATACACCACCATTAGTGATTGTAAATGTACCTCCTGTCATTTCATCAACAGAAATTTTTCCGTCACGTACTTTGATTGCTAAATCTTTGATAGATTGCTCAACACCACGGAAAGTTAAGTTTTCTGCATTACGTACAACTGGCACCATTAAACCTTTTGGTCCTGATACTGCAACAGAAACGTCAGCAAAGTCAAATTTTACTTGGTAGTCACCGTCAATCATAGAGTTTACGTCTGGGTATAACTCTAATGCGCGTGTAACTGCTTTTGTAAAGAAAGACATGAATCCTAAACCAACACCGTGTTTAGCTTTGAATTCGTCTTTATATTGGTTACGTAAAGCAAAAATTGCAGACATATCAACTTCGTTGAATGTAGTTAACATTGCAGTTTCATTTTTAACAGAAACTAAACGTTGTGCAATTTTACGACGTAATGATGATAATTTTTTCTCTGATTGAGCACGAGTTCCTTGAGTAGAAGTTCCCATTGCTGGTGTAAAACGAGCTGCATCATCTTGAGTGATACGTCCGTCACGTCCTGAACCTTTTACTTGAGAAGCATCGATACCTTTTTCGTCTAAAACTTTTTTAGCCGCTGGAGATGGAGTTCCCGTAGCGTAAGTTGCAGCTGGAGCAGCAGGTGCTGGCGTAGCAACTGGAGCTGGAGCAGCTTTTACTTCTTCTTTAACCTCAGCTTTTGGTGCTTCTGCAGCTGGAGCGCTTCCTCCTTCTGGTTTAGCAGCTGATGTATCAATAAGACAAACAACTTGTCCTACTTCTACAACATCACCTTCTTCCGCTTTCAAAGTGATAATTCCACTTTCTTCTGCTGGTAATTCTAATGTTGCTTTATCTGAGTCAACCTCAGCAATTGCTTGGTCTTTTTCTACGTAATCACCGTCTTTTACTAACCACGTAGCGATCTCTACTTCTGTGATTGATTCCCCTGGTGATGGGACTTTCATTTCTAACATATCTATTAGCTTTATTTTTTAATTGAATACTTTATTAATTACCTCTTCGTAAATTGCAGCCCAACGTTTACTTGAACCTGGTGCTGTTGCAGCACTTTCTGCTGGAGAAACTACGTCGAATGGATATTTTCTTAACTTACGTAAGATATACATCCAAGCTCCCATATTTTCTGGTTCTTCTTGTGCCCAAACCAATTTAGCATTACCAAATTTAGAGATGATAGCATCTACTTTTTCTTCATTTAAAGGATATAATTGCTCTAAACGAATAATTGCAGTTTCTTTATCACCTAATTCTTGGCGTTTTTTGTCTAAATCGTAGTAGATTTTTCCTGAACAGAAAACTACTTTTTTCACTTTTTTCGCATCTACTGTTACATCTTCGATGATTTCTTGGAAACCTCCATTTGCGAAATCTGCTAATGATGATACTGCTGATGGATGACGTAATAATGATTTTGGTGACATTACAACCAATGGTTTGCGGTAATCTGTTACAACCTGTCTTCTTAATGCGTGGAAGAAGTTAGCTGGAGTTGTGATATTTGCAACAAACATATTGTTACCAGCACACATTTGTAAGAAACGCTCTAAACGTGCTGAAGAGTGCTCTGCTCCTTGCCCTTCATATCCATGAGGCAATAACATTACTAAACCATTTTGTAATTTCCATTTATCTTCTGCTGCAGAAATATATTGGTCGATTACGATTTGCGCTCCATTCACGAAATCTCCAAATTGAGCTTCCCAAATAGTTAACGCTTTAGGATTTGCCATTGCATATCCATAATCAAAACCTAAAACTGCATACTCAGATAATAATGAATTATAGATTCTTAATTGACCTTGTTCATTATTGATATGGTTTAATAAGATAATTTCTTCTTCTGTGTCTTCAGTTTTTACAACCGCATGACGGTGAGAGAAAGTTCCACGTTCTACATCTTCCCCAGAAACACGCACGTTACGTCCGTCTGTTAAGATAGAACCGAAAGCTAAAGCTTCTCCTAATCCCCAGTCAATTTTATCTTCCTCAATCATTTTTCCACGTCCTTCAATTAAACGAGAAACTTTTTTGATTAATTTTTTACCTTCAGGAACTGTAGAAACAGCTTTTGCAATTTCTTTTAATTTTGCTTCGTCGTAAGAAGTATTTGCTTGTTCAAAAACTTTTGCATCATCAGCAATTTCAAATCCTTCCCACTCTTCTGGCATGAAAGGGAAAATGTGATTACGCTCAATTTCTTTAGAAGCTTCGAAATTCGTTTCTAATAGAGCTTTAAATTCTGCTTCTTTTTGTTTAACGATTTCTTCTCCTATTACACCTTCTTTTAATAATTTATCCTTGTAAATTTCACGAGGATTTGGGTGTTTAGCGATTAAGTTATATAATTTAGGTTGAGTGAATTTTGGTTCATCACCTTCGTTATGTCCATATTTACGGTATCCTAATAAATCGATGAATACATCAGAACCGAATTCTGCACGATAATCTGCTGCAAAACGGAAAGCGTGAACTACCGCTTCTACATCATCAGAATTTACATGCATTACAGGAGACAATGTTACTTTAGCAACATCTGTACAATATGTAGATGTACGCGCATCTAAATAGTTTGTTGTAAACCCAACTTGGTTATTTACCACAACGTGTACTGTACCACCTGTTTTATATCCGTCTAATCCTGCCATTTGAACAACCTCGTAAACGATTCCTTGTCCAGCTACAGCAGCATCACCATGAATTAAGATTGGAATAATTTTAGAATAATCATCTTTGTAATCTTCCTCAACTTTTGCACGTGTAATCCCTTCTACAACTGCATCTACAGTCTCTAAGTGAGATGGATTTGGTGCTAAATTGATTCGGATATCTTTTCCATTCAATGCTTTGATTTGATTTGATGATCCCATGTGATATTTAACATCACCAGCCATTAAATCTGTATCAAAAGCTTTTCCTTCGAATTCTGAAAAGATTTGAGAATATGATTTTCCAAAAATGTTAGCCAAAACATTCAAACGACCACGGTGAGCCATCCCTACGATAACCTCTTGTACGCCGTGATCTGCAGAACGGTTAATCAATGTATCCAAAGCAGGAATTAAAGATTCATTTCCTTCTACTGAGAAACGTTTTTGTCCAACATATTTCGTGTGCATAAAGTTTTCAAAAGCAGTTGCTTCATTCAACTTTTCTAAAACACGTTCTTTCTCCTCCTTAGATAATTTTGGTTGATTCAAGTTTTGGTTTAACCAATTCTGAATCCAATTAATTCTTTGAGGTTCTCTTACATACATATACTCGATTCCGATAGATTCGCAGTACATGTTTTCTAAGTGTCCAATGATTTCACGTAAAGTGATTGGTCCACCAATACCTAAAATTTCACCAGCATTGAATGTCAATCCTAAATCGGCATCTGTCAAACCGAAGTTCTTGATGTCTAATGAAGGTTCAAAAGTTCTACGCGCTCTAACTGGGTTAGTCTTAGTAAACAAATGTCCACGAGAACGGTAAGCATCAATCAAATTGATTACTTTAAATTCTTTCTGTACGTTGTCTGGAACTTGAGATACTACTGCAGGATTAACTACTGCTTGCGTTGTTTGACTAGCTTTGTTAGGAGCTGTTTGTGTTGCTGGTGCAAATAATGGCTCTCCATCATATGTTGCATTCGCAAAGTCATACCCTTGGAAAAAAGCTTTCCAACTTGGTTCAATACTATCCGGATATTGGACGTATTGATCATATAAGTCGCCTATAAACTCTAAATGAGCGGCATTTAAAAACGAAAAACGATCCATAAATTTTACTCTCTATGAGATTTAGCTACAAAAATAAACTATTTAAGGCTTTAAAAAAAATTACTTTCATCATATTTATCTTATCTCGCCATAAAAATATATTATAATCAAATAATCATTACATTTGATATAAATTTAAGAAAGATTTTACATTTAGATGAGAAATTTTCTAACAAAAAAAATAAACAAACGTTGGATTGGCTTCTTTATAATATTTGTGATTTTCGCTATTACAATATGGTCGAGTAATAAAATTGTACAAGAGCTAAAACGTGAAGAACACAAACGTGTAGAGAATTATGCGCGATCGTTAGAGTTGATAAGCTCATCAGAATTTTTAGATCCGAAAACGCAAGATTTTCTATTCAAATTAATTGAAGACAACAAATCGATCCCTGTTGCACTTGTAGACGAAAAAGGCATTATTGTAGACACCAAAAATATTGATGAATCCATCGTAAAAGATTCGGTTCAATTAAAAAAATATGTCAACAAAATGAAATCGTCGGAACAAACAATTGATGTTGAATTAATCGGAACTAAAAATTATGTTTATTTCAAAAATTCAAAACTTCTCAATCAATTACAATATTATCCACTCATCATTATTTTATTGATTTTACTGTTTTTTGGATTTTCGTACTGGTATTTCAAAACAGTTCGTGACACCGAAAAAAGTTATTTATGGGCTGGAATGGCAAAAGAAACGGCACATCAAATTGGTACACCACTTTCTTCGTTGATGGGTTGGGTCGAATTATTGAAATTGGAAGAAATCGATCAAACTTCAGTCATAGAAATTGAAAAAGATGTGGATCGATTGAAACATATTGCCGAACGTTTCTCGAAAATTGGTTCAACTTCTGAACTCAAACAAACTGATATTATTTCAACTTCCAAACAAACAGTGGATTATATTTCGCAACGCATTTCGAAAGGAATTGAATTAAACTTTACTACCGATGTCGATGAATTTAACATCAATCTTAATTCTTCTTTATATAGTTGGGTTATCGAAAATTTGATGAAAAATGCCGCTGATGCAATGCAAAATAAAGGCGTTTTGGATATCGATATAAAAACGAAAGGTAAATTTGTCGAAATTTCTATTGCTGATACAGGTTCTGGAATTCCGACCAAATTGCAGAAAAAGATTTTTCAACCTGGCTTTACTACCAAAAAACGCGGTTGGGGATTGGGATTATCATTAGCAAAACGAATTATCGAAGATTATCACAAAGGAAAAATATTTGTAGCTAAATCATCTAAAGAAACGGGAACTGAGTTTAAGATTTTATTGAAAAAATAATCAGAAATATTACACAAAATCTTGATTATATAATGAGGTATACTTTTTGTGACTTTGTTAGAACGACAACTGTTTTGTAAAATTAATAATTATGAACGCAAAAGATGTATTGAAAGAATTACACGAAAAATATGATTTATAAGACTAGAATTTCTTCTGAAGCTGCCCAAGATATTGAACAAGCTCTTTCTTATTATTCAAACTTTTCTACATCTGCGGCAAAATCTTAAGTTTTGGAAACTTTGGAAATAATCCTTTCTATCAAGTGAACTATAGAAATTTGCGTTCAAAACCTTTTAGATCTTTTCCTTATTTGTTTTTTTTTGAAACTAATGAAGAAGAAAAAACTTTTTTATTTATGCAGTTTTTAATGCGCATAGAAATCCTACAAAATATCCAAAATAAAAAATGAGCTGAAAAGTTTTACTTTCAGCTCATTTTTTTAATATTATTTTCTAATATATCAGTATTAATTACTATTCTTTTACACCAATATAAATCTCAATTTCTGCATCAGCAGGATTTTGAGCTTTTTCGGTGTACAATTCGTAATCATATTTATACGTGCGATTTAGATTTGCATCATCATTCCAAATTTCTGTCCAAGTTTTCCCAACTGCTTCGTGCAATTCTCCTTTGGCAATATATTTTTTGAATGTTTGTGGCTCAAATTCACGACCAACCATACCTTCTGGAATTTCATCTAATGAAGAAACTTCTAAACCAATAATTGTCATATACTTTCCTGTAAAATCACTTTCATAATCTGTGTAAACAGAATAAATATTAGAACTAATTGCATTTGGAATTTTAGCAATTATATTCTCATCGAAAAATTGATGCCACAATTTTCCTAAATCATCAATCGCTTGACTATCATTATTAGACGTTTGAGTCGTTATTCCTATAATTTTCAACTTATTCATTTTTAAGGTTTTTAAAATCCTAAAATCATTTTCGCAATCGAAAAGTAAATCAACAAACCAAAGATATCATTACTTGTTGTGATAAATGGTCCCGTTGCAATAGCAGGATCAACACCATATTTATGCAACATAATTGGAATAAATGTCCCAATCAAACTTGCTAAAATCATCACAATAACTAAAGCTAAAACAATGGTTGAAGAAATTTCGTAGCTTGTGCTCATCAAGAAATGTGTCGCCAATAAAAGTACAAAAGCTAATAATGTACTATTCAATAAAGCTAATAACATTTCTTTTCCTAATCTTTTCCAAATAGAACCCGAAATATTACTATTCGCCAAACCTTGCACAATAATCGCAGAAGATTGCACACCAACATTTCCTGCCATGGCAGCAACAAGCGGCGTAAAAAAGAATAATTGCGGATACAAATTCATCGCATCGCTAAAACTTTGCGACACATTAACTGCTACAAAACTACCTACCAAAGCCAATAAAAGCCAAGGTAAACGAGCGCGAGTTAATTTCAATATATTATCATCAGAGTCGACATTTTGAGTAATCCCGGCTGCTAATTGATAATTTTCTTCAGCTTCTTCACGAATCACATCAATCACATCATCCACCGTAATTACACCTACCAAACGCGTTAACTCGTCCACTACAGGCACTTCGTACAAATCATATTTTTCGATTACTTTCGCAACCTCCATATCTTTTGTATAGGTCTTTACATATTGGATCTTTTCATTGTAAACATCTGCCACTTTAGTGTTCGCAGAAGTTGTCAACAAACGCTTTAAACTCAATGTTCCAAGTAATTTTTCATCTTCATCAACTACATAAATCGAGAAAACTTCTTCTAAATCCTCAGCTTGTTTTCGCATTTGTTTTACCGCTGTGATTACCGACCAATCTTTGTTAACTTTTATCAACTCTTTTCCCATCAAACCTCCAGCCGTATCTTCGTCATAGCGCAAAAGATCTACAATTTCACGGGCATGTTCTTGGTCTTCTAATTGTGCAATTACCTCATCTTTCTTTTCATCAGAAAGTTCATTGATAACGTCAACTGCATCATCGGTATCCATCTCATTGATGACATCTTCGGCAATTTCTTTTGCAGTAAGCGTTTTCAGGAATTTACGTCGATCATCTTCTTCTAATTCAAGAAGGATATCAGCAGAAATTTCATTATCGAGTAAATCAATTACAAAAGACTGTTCTTTGGTCGAAAGCTCATCAAACAATTCAGCAATATCAGCAGGGTGCAAATCTTGCAACATCTCCTTAACTGCTTTTGCATTTTGCTGATTAATACTTTCGTTTAAATGTTCAATAAAATCTTTTGTAATTTTTACCTCCATAATCTATTTCATTCTTTTCGTTAACTCAATAAAATCTTCGACAGATAATTGTTCTGCGCGCATATTCAAAAACTCGTGATCGTTTAAATCCTCAGGAATACCCAAAGCCTTCAACGAATTACGAAGCGTTTTTCTTCTTTGTCCAAAACCAGCTTTTACCACTTGAAAAAATCGTTTCTGTTCAACTCCTTCAATTTCTGTTCGGTAGCGTTTCATAATAATAACGCCCGATTTCACCTTTGGTGGTGGTGTAAAAACGTGTTCTGGAACAGTGAACAAATATTCACAATGATAATACGCTTGAGCTAAAACAGAAAGTATACCATAATCTTTTGTACCTTTTTTTGATGCAATACGTTCGGCAACTTCTTTCTGAAACATTCCACAAACTTCGGGAACAGTGTAACGCTCTTCTAAAGCTTTAAAAATAATTTGCGAAGATATATTATACGGAAAATTTCCTAAAATAGCAATTTGTTCATCAAACTTTGATGAAAAGTCCATTTTCAAGAAATCTTCGGAATGAATTTTAAATCCTGGGTAAAATGGTTGATAATATTCTTTTAAATATTCGACTGATTCTGTATCAATCTCCACAACCTCTATATTTTTCTTTGCTTGTAAAATATATTTTGTCAACACGCCCATTCCTGGACCAATTTCTAAGACACGATCATAACCTTCCCAAGTTAACCCTTCGGCGATGTCTCGTGCAATATTTTCATCATTCAAAAAATGCTGACCTAAATGTTTTTTAGCTTTTACTTTCAAAAATTCTAAATTTTAAGTTTTCTTTAACCAACTTACCGTAGAATATATACGGAATATCTTTCTTGCGAAATAAGTTTTTTTTATCTTAGCCCCAAAATTAACCCAAATGTCAAAAACGAACGATAAATTTGAGAAAAAAAGACTGCGATCTTCTAACATCACTGTTGTGATTAGTATTTCGCTTGTTTTATTTCTATTAGGTATTTTCGGCTTAATTGTCATTAATGCACAAAGTTACGCAGAACATCTAAAAAGAGAGTTAAAAATCGAGGCATATTTTAAAGATGTCGAAGATCCAAAATTAAAAGATAAGGAGCTTGATTTACAAAAATCTTATATCGATTCGTTGAAAGTGAAGTATCCTTTTGTTGAAGCTACACAGTATATCAGCAAAGAGGATGCAGCTAAAATTGCGAAAAAAGATTTGGGTACGGATGGTAGCGATTTCTTCGAAGAAAGTATTTTCCCTGCATCAGTTCAAATTACATTGAATCCTGCATTAATACAATCTGTTGAACAAATTGATTCTATTAATAAGGTATTGGCTAAAAATCCGATTGTAGACGAAGTAAAAAGTGACAAAGAAGCGATGGTAACGATTTACCACAGCATCAATAAAATTACATTCTGGATTATGATTTTTGCTGTTATCTTCTTGGTAATCGTTGTTGTATTAATCAACAACTCTATTCGTCTGAAAATATACGCAAAACGTTTCAGCATCAAAACAATGCAATTAGTTGGAGCGCGTAGACGTTTCATTGTAAAACCTTTCTTGATAGAAGCCGCAGTTTTAGGTTTCTTAGCAGCATTTATTGCAGCTGTAGGATTAGGTTTCTTATGGTACATTTTAGCAACAAAAGTTGGTTTAGTACTTTGGAACCCAAGCTTCACTCCACTTATTATTATTTTAATTGGAATTGGAGTTGTCATTGCCGTATTTAGTACATTGTTTGCTGCATGGCGTTATTTAAGATTAAAAACTGATCAACTTTATTAATGAAATCAAATTCTATCGATACAACAAAAAAATCAGCATCTACAAATGATGCTGGTTTTACTTTTTTATTCGGAAAAAGAAATTACATTTTCATGGCAATTGGTGTTGCACTAATTGGTCTTGGATTTTTATTAATGACAGGACACGATGCCAACACAAGACCAGATGGAACGTGGGATGCAAATTATTGGAACGACGAAATCTATTCTTTTCGTAGAATTAGATTAGCGCCATTTTTAGTTGTCGTTGGTTTCATCGTCGAGATTTATGCCATTTTAATCAATCCGAATAAAGAAAAATAATGAATACTTTACAAGCAATTATAATTGCTATAATAGAAGGTCTTACCGAATATTTACCAATTTCTTCTACAGCACACATGGGATTCACAGCAGCTTTGATGGGAATGCCAGAAAGCGAATTCTTAAAAATGTTTCAAGTTTCGATACAATTTGGAGCAATTTTATCAATCGTAGTTTTATATTGGAAAAAATTCTTTGACTTCAAAAATTTCAATTTCAATTTTTATATCAAATTAGCTTGTGCGGTTGTTCCTGCACTTATTTTAGGAAAACTATTCGATGATAAAATCGAGGCTGTTTTAGGAAATCAAGTTGCTATTTCTGGAATGTTAGTTTTCGGAGGAATCATTTTATTATTTGTAGATAAATGGTTCAAAAATCCTAAAATTAATGATGAAAAAGACATCACATTAAAACAAGCAATTATCATTGGTTTTTGGCAATGTTTGGCGATGATGCCTGGAACTTCTCGTTCTGCCGCTTCTATTATTGGTGGTATGACACAAGGTTTATCGCGTAAAGCAGCTGCAGAATTTTCATTCTTTTTAGCGGTTCCGACAATGTTAGCGGTTACAGTTTATTCTATTTTTGTTAAAACTTGGGGAGAAGATACTGCAACACCAATGAAAGGTTATGAAATGATTTTACAAGATCAAAACCATATTATATTATTCTTAATTGGAAATGTTGTAGCATTTATTGTAGCATTAATCGCAGTGAAAACATTTATCGCAGTTTTAACAAAATATGGTTTCAAATTTTGGGGGTGGTACAGAATAATCATCGGAATTATTTTATTGATTTATTTCTCATATAATTCTCCAACACAAGCAGAAAAAGACAATGCCGCTTCAGTAGAAACTACAATGATTCAGCACAAATAAGATGAATGTAGAAAAAATACAAGAAGGTCACGTTTTTTTGATTGATAAACCACTTGATTGGACATCTTTTGATGTTGTAAATAAGATTCGTTGGAACATTAGAAAAGCATATAACTTAAAGAAAATAAAAGTTGGACATGCTGGGACTTTAGATCCAAAAGCTACTGGACTTTTATTGGTTTGTACAGGGAAATGGACAAAACGCATTGATGAATTTCAGGCGCAAGAAAAGACTTATACTGGTACAATTAAATTAGGTGTTACAACGCCTACCTATGATTTAGAATCGGAAGAAAATGAAACTTTTCCGACAAATCATATCACAGAAGAAATTATTCGCGAAGCAACAAAACAATTTGTTGGAGAAATTGAACAATTTCCGCCAATGCATTCAGCGGTAAAAGTAGATGGAAAACGTTTATATGAATTAGCTCGCGAAGGTCAAGAAATAGAACGTAAAGCACGTAAAATAACGATTCACGATTTTAAAATTACAAAAATAGATTTACCTTTTGTCGATTTTGAAGTGAATTGTAGCAAAGGAACCTACATTCGTTCTTTGGCTTTTGATTTTGGAAAAGCAGTCAATTCTGGTGGATATTTAACAGCACTTCGTCGTACAAAAATTGGCGAATTTGATGTCATCAATGCTGAAAATTTCGCTTTAGAAAAAAGCTATTTTGAAGAAGAAAATACAACAGAAGAAGTATAAAATCAGAAAAGCTTGAACAAATGTTCAAGCTTTTTTTAGTTATAAAGTGATTAATACTTTATTTATTTCATCGCTCACTAATTTTGGCTTTTGCATCACCATAATATGTGTTCCGCCTTCTATTTGTATTGCATCTTTGATATATTCAATCGGAAAAACAATATCTTTTGTACCATGAATATGTGTAATATTTTCTTCATGATAAGCTGTAGAATGTTCCCAGTTTACAATCTTATGAATCGACCAACTTAAATATTCTTTGTTTCGAAACTCAAAAATATCGTCAATATTATCTTTTTCTCGATCAGTATAATATAATTTTCGCATCATCATGTACGAAAATGTCCGATCCGAAGTTAAGAAACTCATCGGAATTATTTTATGTGCATTAATAGAAGCCGAGAATCGAAATAACTTCGGAAGCTCTGCCCTATTCTTCACTGTCGAAATCAGAAATGTATGTTTTGGATTAATAAAACGATTCATTTCCTGCACAATTATTCCACCAAAAGATAATCCCATCAAAAGAAAATCTTCTGTGGGATTTATTTTATCTAATAATCTTTCGGTATAATGAGCCAAAGTTTCATCTTTCTCTGGATCTAACCAAGGAATATAAACTTGCTCAAAATCTTGTTCCAAGCGTAGATTTCGAAAAGCATTTGCGTTTGCGCCTAATCCACTTACTTGATAAATTTTCATACCTTAATTTATAATATATCTTTTTTCTTTGAGTAATCTGTTGGACGAACTCCAATTACTTTTTGGAATGTATTACTAAATGTTGGTAAACTATTGTAACCAACCATTGTCGAAATTTCACTGATTGAATACGTATTATCAATTAACAATTGTAAAGCGCGTAACATTCTTAAAATAGTGAAATATTGAACAAATGTCATATTCAAATCTTTTTGGAATAATCGTGATAATGATCGTTCAGAGAATCCGAATTCGGCTGTAATTTTCTTCATTGTAATCGAAGAATCCATATTATCATCTAAGAATTGAACGATTTTTTTCAGACGTTCGTCGTGTGGTAATGGAAGAGCTAATCGTAAACTACTTTTGCTTACTTTAGGTAATATTTCTTTAAAAGCTTGTGCAATTACATATTCGCTTCTATTTTCTGGAAGAATATCTCCTTTCCATTGGTTAGAAAATAATAAAAGCTCTAACAACAATCCATCAGCAGGATAGATTCCTACTTTTTTATAAAACGAATTATCACTTTCATTAATAGGGAAATATAAATTTCTCATAATCACCTCTGGTGTATTTGGGTGTATACTATGTTCCACATGAGGCGGTATCCACATATAGTGTCTTGCAGGTAAATAAAAAGTATCTTTTCCTATTTTTACATAAACTATTCCTCCCTCACAATAAAGAAATTGCGCTTTGTTATGTTTATGTTCTACCACGTATGCTTCCGAAATTTCCTTATGGTAACAGAAAATTGAGGTTGGTAATTTGTCAATTTCGGTTAGGTAATATCGTGTTTCGAACTTATTATCCAAATGTATATTCATAGTTTCTTTAATCTGCGAACTAATATAATAATTTATTTGATATGATGTATAATGTACACAAATAAAAATGTCCGAAATAGATAATTATTTGACTATTTTTAATATTAACTTTTTATTAATTAATCCAATATTTGTAACTCCCTTCGTTCAGAAGGGAACAATTATTGAATAGTATTAGAAAGAAAAAGTTGCATTATGTTGGAAAGAATAAAATTAACTAACCTACAGTCAAAAGTAATGACAGCAGAGGAGTCTGCCAAATTTTTTGAAGATGGAATGACTGTTGGTTCTAGTGGTTTTACAAGAGGAGGCGATACTAAAGTTGTATTAAAAGCTGTTGCTGAGCGTGCCAAATCTGAAAATTTAAAAATCACTTTAGTAACAGGAGCTTCATTAGGACATGGTACAGACGCAGCTTTAGTAGAAAGTGGAGCATTAAAAAAACGTTTACCATTCCAAGTAGATACTGTAATGCGTAAAAATATAAATGCAGGTAATGTTTTATTTATCGATCAGCATTTAGGAGAAACTGCTGAGCATATTTTAGATGGACAATTTAAAATTAATTTAGGTGTTTTAGAAGTTGCTGAAATTTTAGATGATGGTTCTTTAGTACCTACTACTTCTATCGGTAATAATGCAGAAATTGCTGCAAATGCAGACAAATTAATCATTGAGATTAACACATCTATTCCTACAAATATCAAAGGTATTCACGATATTTATAGTGTAGAAGAATATGGAAAACGTACTCCAATTAACATCACTACTTGTGATACAAAAATTGGAACAGAAACAATAAAAGTAGATCCTTCTAAAATTGTTGGAATTGTTTTTCACGACATTCAAGATGCTCCAGGAGACATTCAACCAGCTGATGAAGCGACTGCTGCAATTGCTCAAAACATTGTGAAATTCTTCGAAAATGAAGTTGAAGAAGGTCGTCTTACAAAATCATTAATGCCATTACAATGTGGTATTGGTAAAGTTGCAAACGCCGTTTTAGGTGGTTTAGAACATTCTGATTTTGAAGATTTAGTCATGTATTCAGAAGTTTTACAAGATTCTACATTTGACTTAATTGATTCTGGAAAAATGAAGTTTGCTTCGGCATCTTCTATGACAGTTTCTCAAGAATGTTATGACCGTGTTATAGGAAACATCGACAATTATAAAGATAAAATTGTTTTACGTCCTCAATCTATTTCTAACTCTGCCGAAGTTATTCGTCGTTTAGGAATTATTGGAATCAATACATCTTTAGAGTGTGATATTTATGGTAACGTAAACTCAACTCATGTTTCTGGTACACACATGATGAATGGTATTGGAGGTTCTGGAGATTTTGCTCGTAATGCATTTATCTCAATCTTTGTTACTGCTTCTATCGCAAAAGGTGGAAATATTTCGTCTATCGTTCCGATGGTTTCTCATCACGATCACACAGAACATGATGTAGATATTATTGTTACAGAGCAAGGCTTAGCCGATTTAAGAGGTTTAGCACCACGCGAAAGAGCAATCGAAATTATCAACAACTGTGTTCATCCAGATTATAAAGGTGAATTATTATCTTATTTCGAAAGAGCTTGTGCAGAAAGAGGTGGTCAAACGCCACATATCTTAGAAGAAGCGTTCTCTTGGCACACAAGATTGAAACAAACAGGTTCTATGAAAAAAGAAGAATTATTAGTTTTAAATCATTAGAATAATAAATAATAAGACTATACTTTTTCAAAAAGCATAATTCAGAATTTCTGGATTGTGCTTTTTTTGTGAAATTATGTAACTTTGTTAGAAGTCTAAGAAAAATGAAAAAAATACTTTTAATAACACTACCATTGACAACTTTTTTTGCGTGTCAATCTAATCAAAACGAAAATCAGAATTTAGAACAAATTGATAAAAAATCAGCTCGTGAAGTTGTATTAACAACCGAAACGAAAGGCGATTCTGTTTTACATATTACCAAACAAAAAATTTGGTCAAACGATTTGATAATTGCAGAGAAAGTAGATACTTTGATTACGCACAAACAATATACACCTACCGATTCTACCAAAATTCCTATTTACGTAACTATTCAATAATCTATCATGAATAAAAGAGAAAAAAGAGCAAGTAAAGTCGTGACTTTAGTGTTAATTTCGTCGGTTCTTAGTTCGTGTATGAATCGTGAAGAAGCGCCTGTTACAAACAATGCGCAAAAGGTATATATGCGTGCAGATTCTACTGCACCTTACACAGATGTCACGTCAAATTATTCGTCGCATTCTGGTGGTTCGCATCACGGCGGAATGGGAAGTTCGTTACTGTGGTTTATGGCTTTTCGTAGCTTAACTGGTGGCGGAATGGGCTATGCAAGTCAAGGTTTGCATCAACAATCTAATGTCGGAACAAACGCGGCAAAAGCGCAAGCGTATAAAAGTCAAACTGTTCGCGGTGGATTCGGAAAATCTGCTTCTTCTCGTTCAGTTTCATCTTAAACTAATTTTATGCAATTAAAAAGAATAAAAGCGGACGAAAACTGGCAAAAAAGGTTAGAAAATATCGGCTTTGGTTATCATACAGACGAAAATAAACAAACCTATTGGGTAGAAGATTATTACTATTCTATTTCGGAAAAAGAAGCGGATAAAATCTTTGAAGCGACAAACGAATTGTGGGGAATGTGCTTGAATGCTGTCGAACATGTGATTCTAAATAATCGTTTGGACGAATTTAAAATTCCAAAATTTATTCAACCTTATTTGATTGATACATGGGAAAATGATGCGCCAAGTATTTATGGACGTTTTGATTTTGCATATGATAATGATCAATTGAAAATGTTAGAATTCAATGCTGATACGCCAACTTCGTTGTTCGAATGTGGTGTTGTACAATGGCTTTGGATGGAAAATTATTTTGGAGAAACGAAAGATCAATTCAATTCTGTTCATGATAAATTAATTGAAACATGGAAAATGTTAAAACCTTATTTGAAAGGTGAAACCTTACATTTTTCTTGTGTAAGAGAATCGTTAGAAGATTTGACGAATATCGAATATATCAGAGATTGCGCGATACAGGCCGGAATTAATACCAAATTAATTTATGTAGACGAAATCGGTTGGAATAATGTCAATTTTGTTGATTTAGAAGAAGAACCTATTACAGATATTTTCAAACTTTATCCGTGGGAATGGATGATGGACGAGTTGTTTGCATACAACATCAAAAATGATGAAATCAACGCAAATTGGATAGAACCTGTTTGGAAAATGATTCTTTCGAACAAAGCTATTTTACCAATTTTATGGGAATTGTATCCAGATCATCCATTATTATTAGAAGCTTATACAGATTCACCAAAAGAGATGAAGAATTATGTCAAAAAACCATTGTTATCTCGTGAAGGTGCAAATGTAGAAATTGTAAAAAACGGAACTATTTCGGAGCAAACTTCAGGAGAATATGGCGAAGAAGGTTTTATTTATCAAGCTTTGGCTAATTTACATCATGAAGAAACAGGTTATACCATTATCGGAAGTTGGATTATTGGACAAGAATCGTGTGGAATTACGTTCCGCGAAAGTGACCAATTTATTACAACCGATAAAAGTCGTTTTGTTCCGCATATTATTGAGTAAAATATTTAAAACCAAAAAGTCTAATTCCACTTCGAATTAGACTTTTTTTAGTTTAAACAAAATCAAACAATTACCTTAAAAATTGTAAATAGTTTAAAAATTAATAGGTTTCATCATATTTTATTTATAAATTAAAAAAAGATTTTATTAAAATGTTTTATCAATTAAAGGTTTAAGAAATAAAACATTAGATAATTTTTTACGAATCAAAACCAACTTAATACAAACTAAAAAGTAGAAATATGGATTTTTTAGATGATTTGTTTAACTCTTCAACCCTTCCCACAGAGCGCATTTCGCGTATGCTCGAAGAAGATTTGTTTTGGCAAATTATAGAAAATTCTTTGCTCAATGCCATTAATTTGCAAGATCAAGAAAAGGCTTTGGCACAAGAATTAGAAGATCTAACTGCCGAGGATATTATTGGTTTTCAACTTCGATTAGAGTTCTACTCCTATTCATTACATTCGCCTGAAATATGGTGTGCAGCATGTATTATGAATGATGATACAGATCCAACACATTTCTATTATTTCAAAAATTGGATTATTTCGCAAGGACAAGAATTGTTTGAAAAAGCAATTTTGAATCCTGATTATTTAGCTGATTATTTTGACGAAGGCTTCAACGAAGATGATTTATATGAGTTTGAAGATTTTCATTTAATCGCTGATAATGTTTTCTACGAAAAATTCGAACACAAAATTATTGATTTTGTAGACAAAGAATGTTTTAAATTTTATACCGAAAAATCTCCAAAACCTGAGTTTGATTGGGATGACGAAAATTTAACCAATTTGCAAATCATTTGTCCAAGATTATTCAAAGTTTTTATCGAAGATTATCCTCCAGACGATGACGAAATGGAAGATGATTTTGATGATGAAGACGAGTTTTTGTAATGATAAAATTTAATACCCATTTTATTCCTTCAAGTGAAGATAGTGCTCTAAGGAAAATTGTCACATTAATTTCAGTAGTTGCCTATTTCTTTTTTATATTAATAGGATATAGCGCTTTCAATTATTTTTTAATTTCTGGACTTATTATAGTTCAACTTTATTTTATAATTAGTAATAGTAAAGAGTCTTATGAATTTAATAACAACAGACTTATTTATACTAATTTAATATATAAGAAAGCGATAGATTTCACAAGCTTTAGTATTACAAATGGTGAATATAAAGATTCTTATAAAAGGAAATCTAATGGACAATTAATTCAATTGTATGCTGATAATAAAATAGTTTGTCGTATTAAAGAAGTTCATAATAAATATGTGTTTGATGAGATTCTATCTTATTTAAAAACTAAATATCCTGAAATAAAAAAGAATGAAGATTTTGAAATAAGTTTTGTAGAAAAAGAATATATTATAATTACATTATTGATTTTCTCCTCTTTAATAATATTTATTTTATCTTTTAGCATAGAAAATTATCATCCTGATAAAATACAAGAATACAAAACCATTAAAGGTCATATGGCTTATCAGCCAGAAATAGATTTTAGTGGAAAAAGGAAAAATCGAAAAGAATATTTAATCTTTAAATTAAAAGAATATCCTCAAATAAATTTCAATTTACAATATAAAAATTTCAATAAAATTAATGGATATGAATTTGTTAAAAAAAATCATCAAAATAATTTGATTGAATTCGAAATTTTTAAAGAGGATAATGATTACAAAATCAAAAAACTGGCACAACCTTATTTTTATTCTCATTTAAATAATAAGAAAATAATATCAATACAAGCTTTAAAATATCAAAATAAAGAGTTAATACAAATCGATTTTTCAAATAAATTTCAAGGGCGATTTGATTTATTACTAATGTGTTTAGGAGTATTATTGATTGTATTGATTACATATAATATTTATTGCATAACAAGAATTTTAAAATAAAAAAAGGAACTCAAATTTGAGTTCCTTACTATTTTGATTAAGAATATTCTTATCCTAAAACTTTTGCAACTGTAGCTCCGATATCAGCAGGAGATGCAACAACATGGATTCCACATTCTTCCATAATTGCCATTTTAGCTTGTGCTGTATCATCAGCTCCACCAACGATAGCTCCAGCGTGTCCCATTGTACGACCTTTTGGTGCAGTTTGTCCTGCGATAAATCCTACAACTGGTTTAGTTCCATTTGCTTTAATCCAACGAGCAGCCTCAGCTTCTAATTGTCCACCAATTTCACCAATCATTACGATACACTCAGTTTCAGGGTCATTCATAAATAATTCAACAGCTTCTTTCGTTGTAGTTCCAATAATTGGGTCTCCACCAATTCCGATTGCTGTAGAAATTCCGTAACCAGCTTTTACAACTTGGTCAGCAGCTTCGTAAGTTAAAGTTCCTGATTTAGAAACGATACCAACTTTACCTTTTTTGAAAATGAAACCTGGCATAATACCAACTTTTGCTTCCTCAGAAGTGATAACACCAGGACAGTTAGGTCCGATTAATGTTACATCTCTTTGATCAACATACGCTTGTACTTTTACCATATCTTCTACTGGAATACCTTCTGTAATACAAATAATTACTTTGATACCTGCTTCTGCAGCTTCCATTACAGCGTCAGCAGCGAATGCTGGTGGAACGAAAATAATAGAAACGTCTGCTCCTGCTTGATCAACAGCGTCTTTTACTGTGTTAAAAATTGGTAACCCTAAGTGAGTTTGTCCTCCTTTCCCTGGAGTTACACCACCTACTACTTGTGTTCCATATTCAATCATTTGCTCAGCATGAAAAGTTCCTTCTTTCCCTGTGAAACCTTGAACGATTATTTTTGAATCTTTGTTTACTAATACAGACATTGTGATTTTTAATTTACACAAATATAAAAGGAGTTTTGCATTTTAAAAAATATTCAATGTAAAAAATACACTAAATCTTTATTGGAATAGGACAAAAAAGGATAAGATATTTATCATAAAAAAGCCGACCAAACGGTCGGCTATAAAATATTTTCTATAGATAATTTTATTTTCTCTTGTAATCGCGAACCATTATCTCTGTGACAGCCATTTTTTTATACAATCCTCGAGCCTCTTCAGCTGGATAACCAAAATATGTTTTTCCTCCTTCCAGAGATTTACTAACTCCTGCTTGTGCTAATAATACCGCTTTTGTACCGATTGTTACACCACTTGTAATCCCAACTTGTCCCCAAATAGAAACTTCGTCTTCTACATTTACACAACCAGCAATTCCAACTTGCGAAGCAATCAAACATTTTTTACCAATAATTGTATCGTGACCAATCTGAATTAAATTATCCATTATTGTTCCTTCTCCAATAATTGTAGAAGCAGAAACTCCTCTATCTATCGTACAATTCGCACCAATTTCTACATTATTTTCGATGATAACATTTCCGACAGATTTTAAACGATCAAAACCTGTTTCGCGGTTTTTGTAGTAAAATGCATCAGCTCCTAAAACTGTTCCCGAACGAATAATTACATTATCTCCGATAATTGCATAATCATTGATTGAAACATTAGAATGAATCACACAATTTTTTCCAATTTTGACATGATTTCCTATAAATGCGCCTGGCTGAATAATTGTTCCTTCACCTATTTCTGCAGAATCAGAAATTTGTTTTGTAGCAGCTTCAAACGCCATAAAATGTTGTCCAATTTTGACAAAATCACGGAAAGGATCATCAGAAATCAACAAAGCTTTTCCTTCTGGACAATCAACTTCTTTGTTTATCAAAACAATTGTAGCATTCGATTGTAACGCTTTATCATAATATTTTGGATGATCAACAAAAACTATATCTCCCGCTTCTACACGGTGAATTTCATTGATTCCTTCTACTGGAAAATTTTCGTCTCCAATAAATTTTGCATCGATAATTGATGCTATATCTTTTAATTGATGTGTTTGTGGAAATTTCATCTTTCTCTCCTTTTAAAAAGTCTACAAATATAAAAATAAAAAAGCTGTCAAAAAATGACAGCTTTAATGATTTATGAATTGAATTTCATTATTTTTTCTTGAAAACCATAGTTTTAACATCATTAGCAAACAAAACTAATTTTCCGTCTATAATTTCGTATTTGTTTACATTGTTAAAACGCTCTCCAAAAGCATCAGAATCTACTCCTTGACAAGCCATACGCGTAGTTGCGATGTTTTTTACAGTCAATGAATTACCAACCGCTACATAAGCTCCTGTCAAATTATTACATCCATCATTACCAGAAACTTTGTTATTTTGGAATGTTAATGTAGGTTTTTGATTTGGGAAACGATCATCTAATGATTTTGCACTTCTATCTTTACCAATAAATTCTTCTAATTCCCAAGAGCCTGCTAAAGTACCAGGACGAACAAAAGTCATGATGACAATATCACCTTGGATTAATAATAATTTATTATCTGAAATAGAATATTTTAATTTTCCATTTAATTTTGAACTGAAATTAGAATCTTCTACATTTTGACAAGCTTTCATCGTAGACATCATATTACCAAAAGTTATTTCATTTCCAGAAATTGTAACTCCTCCATTCATAGTGTTACAACCATCCGAAGCATTTAACATACTATTTGAAACAAAATTAAGATAAGGTGTTCCTATTGGATAAGCTTCTGCAATAGTACCTGCCTTCATAAAATTAATTTGGCTCAACTCCCATTTCCCTAAAATAGAGTTATCATTTGTGTTTTCAGTATTACCAATCACGTTATTAACAGTAGAACAAGATGTTAAAAATCCTGTTGCTAAAATTGCTGCAAAAGATATTTTTAAAAGTGTTGATTTCATCAAATTTAATTTCAAGTTTCAGTCTAATATACGAATATCATACCAAAATCTCAAAAATGTTAAAATTCGTTTCTACAAAGGTTTTGAAAAGATGAAGCCAAGTAAAGAATTTGTTTTAATTTTGAGAAATAATTTGTTTATATAATTTTCAAAAAATAATTCAATTTGATTTCTCAAAGAACGATAGATATAATTTTCGAAACAGCTCGTGTAGAAGAAGTTGTTGGTGATTTTGTTACCCTAAAACGTGCAGGTTCTAGCTTAAAAGGACTCTCGCCTTTTGGTAATGAAAAGACACCTTCTTTTGTTGTTTCGCCTGCCAAACAAATCTGGAAAGATTTTTCTTCTGGAAGAGGTGGAAATGTTGTGACTTTTTTGATGGAAGTTGAACAATTTACTTATCCAGAAGCGTTGCGATGGCTGGCAAAACGTTATAACATCGAGATTGAAGAAGATGGTGAATATACTTTTGAGCAACAACAAGAAGAAAAAGACCGAGAAAGTTTATATATCTTGACTGATTTTGCGAAGAAATTCTTCACTAATCAATTGCATAATTCGGAAGAAGGAAATTTAATTGGTCTGAGTTATTTCCGTGAACGTGGTTTCACCAAAGAAACTATCGATAAATTTGAACTTGGTTATTCGCCAAAACAATGGGATGCTTTTGCTGAATATGCTTTAAAAAATGGTTATTCAAAAGAATTAATTGAAGAAGCTGGTTTAGCAACTTTCAAAGAAGATAATAAGAAATATGATAAGTTTCGCGAACGTGTTATGTTTCCTATTTATAGTTTTTCTGGTAGAACATTAGGTTTTGGTGGACGAATTTTGCGAAATGATGCCAAAGCTGCTAAATATTTAAACTCTCCCGAAAATAAAATTTACCATAAAAGTAAAACGCTTTACGGATTATTTCAGGCAAAGCAACACATTATAAAAGCCGATCAATGTTTTTTGGTTGAAGGTTATACAGATGTTTTGTCTCTGCATCAAGCTGGAATACAAAATGTGGTGGCGAGTTCTGGAACAGCACTTACAAATGAGCAAATTCGTTTGATAAAACGTTTGACAGAGAACATCATTGTGATGTACGATGGCGATAATGCTGGTATCAAAGCTTCTTTTCGCGGAATTGATATGATTTTGGAACAAGAAATGAATGTCAAAATTCTATTGTTACCAGAGGGCGAAGATCCGGATTCGTTTGCGAAAAAACATTCGACAACAGAAATCGAAGCGTATATAAAAGAAAATGCCTCCGATTTCATTCGTTTTAAGGCAAATGTTTTGTTGGAAGATGCGAAGAATGATCCTATCAAAAAAGCGGAATTAATTAGAGAAATTGTCAAATCGATTTCACTTATTCCGAATATTATCAAGCAGGAGGTTTACATTGCAGAAACTTCTAAAATTATGGAAATTCGAGAAGAGGTTTTGTTCAAAGAATTGGCTCAATTGCAAAATTCTGCCGATAAATCAACTTCTTCGTCTTCTCATATTACAGATAATTCGCGAACGAAAAAACCTTCTATTTCGGTTGTTGCTTCTACAAAAGAAGTAATTAATGTTCAACAAACTGTAGAAAATGAAATCATTAAGCTAATTATGCAATTTGGTGATTTGGAAGTTGATTTGAAGAACGAGAACAACGAGCTATATAAAACAACGGTTAACCAAGAAATTATTTCTCAATTTGATGAAAACGAGTTGAGTTTGAGTAATCCACTTTATCAATCTATTTTAGAAGAAGTGAAAGTTGGTTTGAGAAATGATGAATTGCGAACAGGAACTTATTTTTCGCGATTAACCAATCCAGAAATTGTACAGCTTGCTTCAGAAATGATGTTGGAAAAACATAATTTGAGTGAAAACTGGACAGTAAAACAAGGCATCAACATTAAGAAAAAAGAAGAATTTGTGCACAAAGATTTATTTGATGTTTTACTTCGCTTCAAAATTATTTACATAGATAATATGATTAAAGAATTGATGCATCAAACAAAAAATCCTGAATTATCAATTGAAGAAACGAATCAAATTCTTCAACAAATTATGCGTTTTACTGGATTAAAAAATATCTTAAATCAACATCTTAATCGCGTCATTTAATTTAACATTTACTGATTAAAATCACAACTAACTGACTAATAAATATTTACATAAAAATTACAAATAGTTCTTAAAAATTTTAATAAGTGACTATATTTTTAACTTATTGTTAACAATTCTTTCTAAAGCTACTAAACATAGACATTTAGGTCTCTTTTATTTTCTGAAAATCATTAGAAAAAACTATGCATGTACAAACAAAATCTATTATGCTTATTTTAGATAAAGATTCAGAAAGAACTAAAGAATGACAAAGAATATTTTAACATTATTAGTAATGCTGATGATTATCCCAATGGCTCAAGCTAAAGGAAAATCAAACTTTTCAATAGAAAATCCGTTACCAGTTACTATAACTAAAAATTTGAAACTTAATTTAATCAATAAATTTTCAGATTTTAATAAAACAGATAACACTGCGATTTCGGAAATTGTTGAAAAAGCTGGAAAAAAAGTAAGTGGAATTGTATCATGGTATGCTGATAAATTTCACGGTAAAAAAACTTCTAGTGGCGAGTTATATAACAAAAATAACTTAACTGCAGCCCACAAAACTTTACCATTCGGTACAAAAGTCAAAGTAACCAATACAAATAACGGAAAATCTGTTGTTGTAAAAATAAACGATAGAGGACCACATACAAAATCTCGTTTATTGGATTTGAGTAAAGCAGCGTTTACTTCTATAGGTTCTATTAATGCGGGAACATTAAACGTAGAAATGGAAGTTGTAGAGTAAAACAATTTTTAGATATTAAAAAAGAAAAGGATTGAACAATGTTCAATCCTTTTCTTTTTTAATCATTATGATGTTTATGATGCCCTTTCTTTTTATAATAATTCCCATTATTTTTCTTTTGTTGACCTGGTGCATATCGTTTTGCAGATTTATCACCGTGTACTTTTTTGTGTTGACCTGGTGGTAAGCTACGATGGTCATCATATCTTACTTCGTACTTCGGATATTTCTTATACTTCTTTTTGTGTTTATGCTGATGCTCTAATCCATATATAGTTGTAGAACCATCACACGATACCAAAAATAAAGCAGCGAGGGCAAAAAACGCAATCAAGTTAATTTTTTTTAATACTATTAGTTTCATAATCATATTCATTATATTCACTTTGGGATAATACAATAACCTTACCAAAAAATACTTTACTATATTTTAATGAATATACTGATTGGAATAGTATTTGAGAATCAATAATTAAACTATTAAAATTATGAAAGAAAAAATCCAATACCGCTACAAAACAACAAACGAAGCCTTAGACGAACTAAAAGAAAATGGTTTTACGATTGACTATAATATCGAAAAAGATCAATTAAAACAAGCTCCTGAAATCTTTGATATCGTGTGTATTTATCGTTACGAAGGAATGTCTGATCCTGATGACGAATCTTCGGTTTATGGTATAATCAATAATCAAAACGGAGATAAAGGTGTTTACGTGGTTGGAAATTTATCAACAGATGACGATGTCGATCATTTCTTGGTTGATTTGGAAATAAAACGTAGAACAATTCAAGAATAAGAATATTACAATTATTAATCAAATAAAAAAGCTCGATGCAAATGCATCGAGCTTTTTAGATTTTATAACATCTTTCTAATTAGAAAGGATATTCATAAATTTTTGATTCGTGGAAGTAAGGGTGACCTTTTGCTTCTAAGTTTAATTTAGAAACTGCATTCATAACTACGAATGTAAATAATCCACCGATTCCAACTAATGCTCCAATTTCCATTAAACCAAAGTTGTGGAATGGTCCAACAGCTGCTGGCATAATTTGGTTGTAGAAATCCCAGTAGTGTCCAAAAATGATAACAAATCCCATCGCGAAAACGATTTGATAACGACGTTTCATGCTTGAAGAAATTAAAATCAAGAATGGAGCTACTAAGTTAATAATCAACATCCAGAAATATAATGGGTATTGCGCCATACGTTGTTGGAAGTATTGAGCTTCCTCAGGAATGTTTGCGTACCATTGTAACATGAATTGACAGAACCATAAGTATGACCATAATAATGAGAAACCGAACATGAATTTTGTTAAATCGTGTAAGTGGTTATCATTGAATAATGGTAAAGCGTTCTTTCTTTTTAAGTAGATAGAAATAATTGCCATAATAGAAACCGCAGAAACTAAGTATGAAACCATTCCGTACCACATAAATAATGAAGAGAACCAGTGTGGATCTAAAGACATCACGAAATCCCAAGCAAATGCTGCAGAACAAATTGCGAAAATCACTAAGTAAATTACTGATTTTTTGTACAATTGAGCGTACACTTTTAAGTCTCCGTTTGTCTCATCTAATTTGCGTGTTGCGTTTTTAATTACTGGTAACATTAAAGATAATACTACTAAGTAAATAACACAACGTATTAACCAGAAGTTAGGGCTTAACCAAAGTTGAGCTTTGTTTGCCATGTAGATATCATACTTCTCGCTATCAGGATTTATTAAATCAGCATCCATCCAGTGGAATAAGTGATTCATATGAAAATAAGATCCTAAAACGATGATAGCTACAAGTACAGAACCAACTGGTAAAAATGACGCGATAGCCTCCATAACACGAGATACTACCATAGACCAACCAGCGTTAGCTACGAATTGAATACATAAGAAAAACAACGCAGATGCCGCAATACCAAACGATAAATAAGCTGGTACATAGAAAGCAGCCCAAGGTCTGTTTTTCAATAAATTTGTCAAATGCTCCATGTGTCCAGCATGATCTGTGTTCATAGATGCATAAGAATCTGAAATGTAGTCACCAAAAAATTGAGTTGGGTGAGCTTCAATCAAACCGTTAATATATTCAGTTGAATTAGCAACATCTTGTTGATGTAAGAAAAATCCTATCCCGTAAAGTACAACACCTATAACAGCTAAGATAAGTGATGCATTTTTTAATCTTGGGGAAAATGTATATTGCATAATAATTAACTTATTTTATTATTTATTAGTTGCTGTTTCAGTTTCTGTTGCAGGTTTTGCTTCAGCAGTTGCGTCTCCAGCAGGAGCAGCGGCAGCTGTAGTAGCACCTTTCAAACTCATTACATATTCAGCAACTCTCCAACGGTCTGCAGGAGTCAATTGAGATGCGTAAGAACCCATCGCATTTTTTCCGTACATAATTACATGATAAACAGAACCTACTGTAACATCTCTTTCGCTATAATTAGGAACACCTGAATAAGCTTTAGATTTTACAATTGAACCTTGTCCATCACCAGCTTCACCGTGACAAACTGCACAATTTTGTCCAAACAATAACTTACCTCTTTCTAAGTCTGCAGCTTTGTTAGCCGCATTCAAAGGAGAAACAGTTACTGCTTTTGCTTGTGCATAACCAGCGTTATTGTTTTTGAAAGTCCATGGTAAAATATCACCATCTGTTCTTGCAACAGCACCTTCTACAGATTCTAATGCAGACATATTATGATTTTTACTTAATACAGGAACTTCAGAGTTTTCTTCGTCATGAGGGTAACCAAAAGTTGCCTTTTCATAAGGATCATATGCCGTAGGATAATACATATCTGGCATATATACGATACTTGCGTGACGTTTTTTATCAGAACAAGAAGTGATAATAATACTTCCTAATCCTATAAGTAATGCTATCTTTTTCATTATGCTTCTTGTACTAAATTGTTAACACTTGGTTCTACGACTACATCACCTTTTACAGTTACTTCTTCAGCACCAGTTTCTACAAATACATTTTTGATTTTCTCAACATCAGCTGTTCTGATTTCGATTAAGAATTTATCATCTGTTGTACGTGGATCTGGGTTTTTAGCTTTAGCACCTGGGTACATTTTGTTACGCACTAAGTATGTTAATGACATAAAGTGCGCTGCACAGAATACTGTCAACTCGAACATAATAGGAACGAAAGCTGGCATATTCTCACCCCAAGAAAAAGATGGTTTCCCTCCAATATCTTGAGCCCAGTCATGGTTCATAATAAACCATGTCATCAAAGATGCTAACGTTGTACCAAATGCACCGTAGAAGAAAGCAAGGTCAGAAATACGAGTTTTCTTTAATCCTAAAGCTTTATCTAAACCGTGTACAGGGAAAGGTGTATATACTTCATCTATCGTAATACCTTGTTTACGAATAGATTTTACTGCTTTTAATAAATCATCATCGTCTCCGTAAAGACCATAAACGATTTTAGTGTTCGTGATGCTCATCTTCAGTATGATGTTTTTTATAGCTTTCGCCTGATGATTTCAAAATAGTTTTTAACTCAGATTGTGAAATAACTGGGAATGTACGTGCGTACAATAAGTATAACACAGAAAAGAATCCCATAGTACCTAAGAAGATACCTACGTCTACCCATGAAGGCATAAACATTGTCCAGCTCGATGGTAAATAGTCACGAGATAAGTTGATAACGATAATATCAAAACGCTCGAACCACATACCGATGTTAACTACGATAGAGATAACGAATGTCCAGAAGAAGTTTCTTCTGATTGGACGAATCCATAATAATCCTGGTACTAAAACGTTACAGATAATTAACGCCCAGAATGCCCACCAATAAGGTCCTGTTGCTGCTCCTGGAGAGAAGTATGTAAAGTCTTCGTAACGAGATCCTGAATACCAAGCGATCCATAACTCTGTTAAGTATGCTACTGCAACCATACCACCTGTTACAACGATTACAATATTCATGTACTCGATGTGTTTACGTGTGATATAATCTTCGTAGTGTAAAACTTTACGCATTACACTTAATAATGTTTGTACCATCGCGAAACCAGAGAAAATAGCTCCAGCAACGAAATATGGAGGATATACTGTTGAGTGCCATCCTTTGATTACCGACGTTGCGAAGTCAAAAGATACAATCGTGTGTACCGAGAATACTAACGGTGTACATAAACCAGCTAATACCAAAGATAACTCTTCGAAACGTTGCCAGTGTTTTGCTCCACCACCCCATCCGAATGATAAGATTCCGTAGATTTTCTTAGCGAATGGTTTTGTTGCACGGTCACGTACCATAGCGAAGTCAGGAATTAATCCCATCAACCAGAAAACTGTTGATACAGAGAAATACGTAGAAATCGCGAATACGTCCCATAATAATGGTGAGTTAAAGTTAGGCCATAAAGATCCAAATTGGTTAGGAATTGGGAATACCCAGTACATTAACCATGGACGACCCATGTGAATTACAGGGAATAACGCTGCCTGTACAACGGCGAAGATTGTCATGGCTTCCGCAGAACGGTTAACCGACATTCTCCATTTTTGACGGAATAATAATAAAACGGCTGAGATTAACGTACCAGCGTGACCGATACCTACCCACCATACGAAGTTGGTGATATCCCAACCCCAGTTAATCGTTCTATTCAATCCCCATACACCAATACCAGTTCCTACTGTATAAGCAATTGCTCCAACACCAAAGATGAATGCAACCATTGCTATACTGAAACATGTCCACCACAATTTACTTGCTGGCGTCTCAATTGGACGAGCAATGTCTACTGTGATATCGTGGTAGGTTTTATGTCCTAAAATAAGGGGTTCTCTTACCTGTGATTCGTAATGTGACATATTTGTTTACCTTATTAATTCTTTACTAATTTAATTAAGCTTGTTCTTTTCTGTTTCTAACTTTTACTTGATAGATAACGTTTGGTTTTGTACCAATTTCTTCTAATAAAACATAAGAACGTTTATCTTTCGATGCTGCTCTTACTTCAGATTTATCATCATTGATATCACCAAATTTCATCGCACCTGTTCCACAAGCAGCAGCACAAGCAGCAGCAGCCATAAACTCTTCGTCTTTAACTACTCTGTTCTCTTTCTTAGCTTTTAAGATTGCAGCTTGAGTTTGTTGGATACAGAATGAACATTTCTCAATTACTCCTCGTGTACGTACAACAACATCTGGATTAAGTACCATACGACCTAAATCATTGTTCATGTGGAAGTCGTATTTATCATTGTTCGCCCAGTTAAACCAGTTGAAACGACGTACTTTATAAGGACAGTTATTTGCACAATAACGAGTACCAACACAACGGTTATAGGCCATCATGTTTTGACCTTGACGACCATGAGATGTTGCACCTACTGGACACACAGTCTCACAAGGAGCGTGGTTACAGTGTTGACACATTAATGGTTGGAAAATCACATCTGGATTTTCAGCCTCTGGCTTAATTAAACGTGTATATTGTTGTGGTTCGTTATCTGGATCAGATTCTAACGCAACTTTTTGAGTTAATTTTCCGTCTTTATCTTGGTAAGTAACATCAGAGTAGTAACGGTCAATTCTTAACCAATACATATCTCTCGACATACGCATTTGCTCTTTACCAACAGTTGGTACGTTGTTTTCTGCTTGACAAGCAATCACACACGCTCCACATCCTGTACAAGAGTTCATATCAATTGTTAAATTGAAGTGAGGTCCTGTTGAACGATCAAAACTAGCCCATAAATCTACTTCACCTACTGGAGAATCTCCTCTCCATGTTGGCATCTTCGCAACTGGATTCCATTCTTGACGATCTGTGTTGATGAAATCTGCTAAAGAAACTTCTCTTGCGATTTCGTAACGTCCCATCAATGTTGGTTGTTGTTGCATGTTAGCAAATTCGTGTTTATCTGAACGAGAAGATTTTTCGATCTTAACGTTAGATGCACCTACATTACCAGTGTATAATGCGAAAGCGTTAACCCCTACATTATTTGCAACTTTACCAGCTTTTGTACGACCGTAACCGAAAGCTAAACCTACAGTTCCGATTGCTTGACCTGGTTGGATGAATACTGGAACATTTTCTAAAACTACTCCATTAACAGTTAAGTTTACATACTCACCGTCAAATTGCATTCTTCCGTTTGTAACGTTGTAGTTATCTTGAATTTTGATTCCTAATTTTTCCGCATCATTTGGATTAACTGTTAAATAGTTATCCCAAGAGTTACGTGTAATTGGATCTGGTAATTCTTGTAACCAAGGATTGTTTGCTTGTGTACCATCTCCTAAACCAGCTTTAGAATAGAATTGAATCTCCCATTCTGTCGCTTTACCAGCAGCTAATTTTGTAGCAGCAGCTGCAGCAACACCAGTGTTAGCAGTAAATGTAGAAGTTTCAGTCGCTTCATTATAACCATTGTATAATGCTTTGTTGAAATCTACACCTAATTTTGGTAAAATAGCTGATTCCCAGTTTTGTTTTACATATAAGTAATATGGAGAAACTTTTTGTCTAGTTGCAGAAACCGCCATCACCATAATTGGATCATTTGGATCTTCTACTTCTGTTACTTTAGTTACTCCTGTCATCCATGCGATTAATGAATCTTGGAATTGACGAGAATCAAATACACGTGGAATTGTTGGTTGTTGTAATGAATAAACACCTGTTAATGGGTTGAAATCATTCCAAGACTCTAAACCGTGAGTAACTGGAGCAATAACGTCCATTACTGATGCAGTTTCGTCTAATTTTTCAACTAAACCAACTTTAAGTCCAATGTTTTTGAAAGCTGCTTCAATTTCTTTTGCATTTTTAGCATTGTAAATTGGATTTGTTTGGAAGTTTAATAAAACTCCAACTTGTCCAGCTTTAGCTTCTGCAACAAATTGATTAAATACAGCGTCGTTAGACTCTTTTAATAAAACAGCTTTATCAGAAACTGCAGCTGATCCTAACAATTGGTTAATTGCGTATGCAATTGCGTATGCTTCTTTCGAACCATCAGCCATAACAACCGCTTTAGAACCTTTTGCTGTTAATTCAGCAGCAATAGCTAATGCTTCTTTAGATGAAGCTGAACCACCTGCTAATTTATTATAAACTTCAGCCAATACTTTTTCAGTATCAGTTGGTTTTAATGGATAACGTGTATCAGCATTTGCTCCTGTTAAAGATAAAACAGATTCTACTTGGATGTGACGCATCATTTTTGCTCCTGGTTTACGAGCAATACCATAATCACCTTCCATTCCACCACCATTATAATCACCTAAGAAATCTGCGTTGAAAGAAACAACTAATTCAGCATTCTTAAGATCGTAGAATGGCAATTCTCTTTTTCCATAAACTTCTTGCGCTGCGTCTAATGCATTCGTAGAAGAAATTGCATCATAAACAACGTGTTGAGTTGTTGGATATTTTGTTGCAAACTCAGCAATCAACTTTTTAGTTGTTGGTGAAGGTAAAGATGAAGTTAAAATAACTACTTTTTTCCCTCCTACTGATGCTAATGCTTTTGTTACACGGGCATCAAGCTCTTTCCAAGATGTTGCTTTGAAGTTTTCACCTGCGTTTGTTAAAGGTGATTTTATTTTATCAGAATCGTATAATGATAATACAGATGCCTGAACACGTGCATTTGTAGAACCATAATATTTTGCGCCTTTGTTTGCATCAATTCTAATAGGACGACCTTCTCTTGTACGTACTAATACGTTCGCGTAATCGTATCCATCAAAAATTGTAGATGCATAATAAGTAGGTACACCAGGCATAATGTTTTCTGGTTTCACTACATAAGGAACAGATTTTACGATTGGAGCTTCACAGGCTGCTAAAGTAACAGCAGCTGTACTGAACCCTAAAATCTTCAAAAAGTCACGTCGTGAAGTTTGACTATTCTCCATGGCGTTATCATTCCCTAAGAAATTATCTACAGGAATTTCTTCTGCAAATTCGTTGGTAGTTAACTTTTCATTTAATGTATTGTCAGTTAACTCCTCAAAACTTTTCCAGTAATTTTTCTTCGAAGCCATTTATACTCCTCTCTTTTTTATATTAATAATGACATTTACCACACTCTAAACCTCCGATAGCATCAACTGTAATCTTAGTTGCGTCACCGTACTGTTTTTTCAGTTTTTCGTGTAGTTCTGCGTAATATTCTTTGTTATACTCGTTGTCCATATCTACCTCAGTAGTTCTGTGACACTCGATACACCATCCCATTGTGAAATCATTCGCCATTTTCACTTCGTTCATTTCATCAACACGTCCGTGACATGCAAAACAAACTTGGTCTCCTGATCCAATGTTCAATTCTTTAGCATTTGGAATAGTTCCATCTTTAATCGCTTTCTTAATCGCTTTCTCTCCAGCTACAACGTGTTGTGCGTGGCTAAAGAATACGAAATCTGGCATATTGTGGATACGTACCCATTCGATTGGTTTTTGTGGACCATCGTATTTGTTCGTTTCTGGATTCCATCCAATAGCTTTATACATTTTTTGGATTTCTCCTGTATAGAAATTCTTAACTGCTTCCTCATCAGCGAATTTACCAGAAGTGATTAATTCTTCTTCGAAGTAATCTCCTTTGTATTCTTTGATTGTTTTGTGACAGTTCATACATACGTTTGGTGAAGGAATTCCAGACACTTTACCGTATTTAGCAGAACTGTGACAGTACTGACAGTCGATACCTTGTACACCTGCGTGAACTTTGTGAGAAAAATAGATTGGTTGTTCTGGCTCGTAACCTTTATCAACACCAATTCCCATTAATCCCCAATACACGTTGTACAATGCAAAGAATGCTAATACTGCGATTAACACACCACCAACTTTTTGGTATTTTTGGAAGAAGTTTGCGAAAGAAAAAGCAGCTTTTTCTTCTTTAGAATCTAAATCATCAGTTGCAGTTGCTTTAACTAATGCATTAACGCGAACCAAAATCCACAATAATAATGCTGCTAATACAACAAATCCAACTGCGATAACTCCTGTTCCAGCACCACCTCCGTTTCCGGCAGCAGCAGCTTTAGCAGCAGCAGCTTCTTTCTTTTTTGCAGCTTTTGCATCATCAAAAGCCTTTTTACCACCATCAGGATCGGCAGTATACGCTAGAATATTATCAATATCACCATCAGATAAGTTAGGAAAAGCTAACATTTCAGTGTTATTGTACTCAGCGAAAATTTTGTTTGCATACGCATCTCCAGACGCACGTAAAGCTTTGTTGTCCTTAATCCAAGAGTGTAACCACTCTTTTCCAAGCCCAGCTTCTTCTTGTACGCGTTTCTCAACATTACGTAATTCCGGCCCAATTAACTTACCATCAATCTGGTGACATGCAGTACAGTTGGCTTCGAATAATTCGTAACCTTTACCTGCATCTTGGGCATTTGCTAAGGAGAACGTCGATAGTATTATCGCGCAGCTCCATAAACGTATTCTTTTTAGAAATCTTGCCTTCATTTACTTAAATAATCTCAGTTCGTTGTTTCTTTTAACTCGTTTTTATTTGAACACTTAACTAACAGCAAAAATAGCTTCAATACTTAATAAAATCATAAAGTTTACATACTGAACTTTGTCATTGAGCTTAATTTAAAACGTTTCTAAATTAATTGTTAAAAAATATCACTGTATAAATATTATCTATTTGATTTGATAGAAAAGATTTAGAACAAGAAAAATTACTATTTAACATAATTTAAAAAAATAATCATTGTTGTTTTTATTACAATCTGCCAACCAATTTTACGAAACGACAATCAAATATTTGTTAGTTGAAAAAAATTGGAACAATATTCGTTGTAAGAAAATAAAAGTCTATAAAATTTAATAACTTAATTGTAAAAAGTATATTTGCACAAATTAATTTCATCTTATGAAAAAATTTATCTTTTTATTCCTTATTACTTTTTCTTCTTGCGTTTTTGCTCAAGATAAAATTGATACCGTTCAAATTATCAACAATGGTACATTGAATATGGAAATTGATAGTAGAATAAATAATGTATTAAAAGCAAAAGAAGACGCTGTTTGTAGTTATACCACTACTGTAAAGAAACCGACAGAGAAAAAACCAGTTATACAATCTAATGATCCTTGCGCAGGCACACCACAAGTGAATGGTTTCAAAATTCAGATTTATTATTCGAAAGATAGAAAAGATGCAGAGAAGGTAAGAAATGAATTTGCGCGTTCCTATCCAGACTTATCATCACAAACAGCTTATTTTTCACCAGATTATCGCGTTTTAGTTGGAGATTATTTTACAAGAGCTTCAGCTACCAAAGATATTCGTCGTTTGAAATCAAAATATAATAGTGCATTTTCTATTCCGTTCAAGGTTTTATGTAGAAAAGCAAAATAATATTATTTTATAAAAAGGAAAATGTATCCTTATCACAACAAAATAAAACAACGAATAAAGAATGGTGAATTAATTTCGTTTGAATTTGTAGAAAAATATAAAAATATTTCTCCATGTTTAGTTTTATTTTTCAAAACAGAACCTTTTATACGACCTATTCGCGAACATCGTTTTTCTGAATATAGACTATTATTAAAAATAGAAAACGATTAACTTTCTTTAGAAATTTAAAATTTTTTCGAAAAAAATAAAAAAAAGCGTTATCAATTTTCTTGGTAACGCTTTTTTATATTTTAATGGTAATATTTAGTAGTTGATTCATGCTTTTGTTTTTAGTTGTTCAGAATTCTGCCTCTGCCTTCAATTTCTAATTGAATAAGTATCGATGCTAAATTTGTTTGTACAAATCCCAAATTACCTGCAACTAAAACTCCTTTTTCTCCTGTCGATATTTTTTCGATTCCGTAAACACTTGATTCATCTTCAGGATTCGAATTTCCTTCGTAACGATAGATGTAAATAATTCTAAAATCGTGCGGATGATCAATCAAATCACTTTCTAATAAATTAAAATCTTCTTGATATCCTTTTTCCGCAAGTTTACGTAACGCAACACTTGACGTTTCATAATTAAATTGCCTTCTTTCAAACATAAAATTTACTTTTACTTGGTTAATACTTATAAATCTAATCAATTAATAAACAGAAAGTTGTTAAACATTCGTTAAGTATTTAAGTGCATAAAAAAATTAACATACTTAATGACTTATTGTATTCAAAATAAGTTCTTATTTTTGACAAAAAGATACAATGATTTTAGAAAAATTAAACCAAAACGAAGCTAATTTTGCTGATGTTATTGCGCATATTGAAGAAAATTATCTTTATACAGCTTCTGCTTTTGTAAATGGAAATCAGGAAAATGCTGTGGATCAAAATCAAGGAAGTGCGAAGGTTTTTGCTTTTGCAAAATTGAATAATTTCTCTGAAGATGATACCTTAAAATTATTTGCAGAACATTATCAAGCTGTATTAGATTCGCCAGAAGGAACTGATCACAATAATATTCGTCAATTTATGCAAAACGGATGGAAAGGTGTGACATTTGAAAACGAAGTGTTGACAAAAAAATAAACTCAAAAAAAAAACGTCTTACAAAATGTAAGACGTTTTTAATTCAACTAAAAAGGAGCCATAAAACTAATCGTATAATGATCGATGGTTTTTCCCTTCAAATCTTTTAATTCTAAAATAACTGGAACTTTGTAAGATTTCAGTTCTCTTTTAGGAATTTTAATATCTATTAAACCTTGCTTTAATTTTCCTTCATCTATTTGTATATATTGATTTGGTTCTACTAACAAAACAGTTTTTCCACCTTTAAAACCATTTACACGAACAACTAATTTATATGGTTCGTTGGTTTTATTCATCAAACTGTATTGCATTGTATTAATAATATAATCACCTTCTACGACATAATCTTTTCCTGGAACTTGTAGAAACTTCACTTCGACATCACTTCTATTTAACATAAACACCGTCATTGCTCCTATCATTGCAACCAATACAAATGTAAAAGCAATTAATCTTGCAGTAATCTTAAATGATTTTCCTTGTTCGATATTTTCTTCAGAAGCATAACGAATCAATCCTGTCGGAAGATTAATCTTCGTCATAATATCATCACAAGCATCCATACATGCAGTACAGTTTACACATTCTAATTGCGAACCATTTCTAATATCAATTCCAGTAGGACAAACCGCTACACATTGACCACAATCTATACAATCACCTTTTCCTACAGCAATTCGATCTTCTCCTTTTCTAAATTTAGAGCGTCCGTTTGTATTTTCACCTCTTTTGAAATCATACGAAACTTGAATTGTTTTTTTATCAATCAAAACTCCTTGAAATCTTCCGTAAGGACATACCAACGTACAAACCTGCTCACGAAACCAAGCGAAAACAAAATAGAAAAAAATACTAAAAATAAATGTTCCCAATAATAAACCTCCATGCTCTGATGGACCTTCGGTAATTACTTTGATCAATTCATCCATTCCGATGATATATGCCAAAAATATATTCGAAAAGAAAAACGAAATAATGTAAAATATCGTCCACTTTCCTCCTCTTTTCAAAATTTTTTCTTCGTTCCAATCTTGTTTATCCAAACGAATTTGTTTGCTTCTATCACCTTCTATCCAATACTCAATTTTACGAAAAACACTTTCCATAAAAATTGTTTGCGGACATAACCATCCACAAAACAATCGTCCATAAACAGTCGTAAATAATATAATAAAAACCACACTTACAATCATCCCGAAAGCAAGTAAGAAAAAATCTGTTGTAAAAAATGGATAACCAAAAAGAATGAAATTCGTATTGAACACATCAAATTTAAAAATAGGATTTCCATTTGTTAATTTTATAAAGGGTAACCCAACTAATAAAAGCAATAGAACCGAAGAAACAATTGTACGATAATTAGTGTATCTCCCAGAAGGTTTCTTCGCATACACCCATTTTCGAGTTCCTTTTTTATCCATTGTTGCGACCTCTGTTCTGAATTGCTCATTCTCTTTTTCAAAACCAAGTTGCGTTGAATCTTGTTTTATATCACTCATATACCTTACTACTTAATATCTATGCAAATTTACCGTTACAATCAGGTTAGAGCTTGGCACTATTTATGGTATTTATGGTAATATTTACGGATTGATATAAATCATTAATTTATAAATATTTACCAAATAAAAACATAAACCACCTATTATGAAAAACTTACTAAAGCTACTAGTATTTTCTATTTGTACTTTTACTTTTTTACAAAAAATATACACAATAAAAATGTGACTCAGTTCGCAATTTATCCAAGATGTGAAGAAAAAACAGATAATTACGTAGAATGTTTTAACATGAAATTGAGTCATGATGTTGAAGAAAGATTATCCAAAATAAAACCTGCTTTAATTAATTAACGAAAATCCTTTAAAAATCTATTTTAATATTCCTATTCGATATAATAATAATTAATCTAAGCGTAATATTGTTTTCGAAATTGTTCTGGCGTAAATTCAGTATATTTCTTAAAGAATTTCACAAAATAAGATGCATCCTGAAAATTAAGTAAATAAGCTATTTCAGTCACCGAAATTTCTTTATTAACTAGCAAACGTTTTGCTTCTAATACCACACGACTTCTGATCAACTCTCCTGCCGAATTACCCAAAATATCTTTACAAAGCGCATTCAAATGATTGGGCGTGATGTACAACAATTCGGCATATTCTTTTGGTAGTTTTTTGTTCTTAAAATTTTGATCGATAAGCTCCTGAAAATTATTCAACAATACCGATTGATAATCACTTGTTTTAATTTTTACCGCTTCTAAACTTCGTTCAATATCAATGAATAAACTCATCAAATAAAAACCAATTTTTAAATTCGAGAATTGATTATTTTGTTGATTTTCATTTATCATTTCTTCAAAATAACTTGCAATTTTTCCTTGTAAGTCCTGCGAAATTTCAACCACATGATCTTTCACCAAAATAGATTGTAAAAATCTAAATTTCTGTAAAATGGAAGAATTAATCCCAATCCAATCAAAAAAATTATCAAAAAAATTCACGACAAAACCATCATATTTTTCCTTAAAATACCATTGGTGCACCTGTCCAGGTTTCATAAAATACATTGTCCCAGATTTCGCCTCAAACTTTTCAAAATCGATCAAATGTTCGCCACTACCTTCGGTAAAATAGACCAAATGGTAATAATTATGACTGTGAACTTCCTGCAAATGAGGATTACTATCAACATAACCTCTAAAATGATCGATGGAAAACAACTCATTACTATTTTTTTTCGTGTTCAGATTACAGATATCGTATGTTGGGAAAAGTTTTTTGGACATAATACAACGAATTATCAAGTGTAAAAATAAAGAATATTTGAAATGAAAAGTTTAACTTTAAACAATAGAACATCAAAAATGGAATTTAAAGAGAAAAAAATTGTCTTACTTTCTTTGGATGGAGGCGGAATTAGAGGAATTATATCTTGTGTCATTTTAAAATACATCGAAGATAAACTAAAGGAAATTCATGACGAAAATGCCAAAATAGGCGATTATGTCGATTTTATTGCAGGTACAAGTACTGGCGCTTTAATCGCTTCTTTGTTATTATCTCCTTCTACCGAAAATCCAAAAAGAGCAAAACACTCGATCACAGATGCACTGAATATTTATTTAGGTGAAGGGAAAAATATCTTCTCAAAAACATTTTGGACAATTCTCAATAATCCGTTGAGTGTGCTAAAAGATAATTTACCAACGCTTGTATTGGAAGAGCAATTAAAAATCGTTTTTGGAGATACAGAGTTAAAAGATTTGATTCGTCCTTCCGCGATAGTATCTTATGATACTGAGCATCAAAAACCAAAAATTTTCAATTCGATTGATGGAATCTCTCCTTTCCGAAATTTTTATGTAAAAGATATTTGCCGTGCTTCATCAGCTGCGCCAACTTATTTTGAACCTGCAAAAATAAAATCATTCGCTGATCAAGAATTTAGTTGCATTGATGGTGGTGTTTTTGCAAACAATCCAACTTTTGTTGGCTTTATCGAAACGCAAAAAATAAATTTTAATAAATATTTCAAAGATGAATTAAAATATAATGGAACAGCACCTTTACAAGAATTTATTATCATTTCTCTCGGAAATGGTTCACGTGCAAAATCATATAAACACGAACATTTAACAGGAATTTCAAAATCGAAATGGGTAGATCCTTTGGTAGACATTTTTATTTCGACTGGCGTTGATATGGTCGATCAGGAAATGAGAAGCATGTTCGCTTTATTGAAGCCAAAATATCAACAAAATTATTATCGATTTAATCCTGAAATTCCAGAATCTGCATTGGATTTAGGAAATGTTTCCAACAGCAACATTAAAACATTATTGGACGTTGCCAATGATTATGTCGCAAAACACAAAGAACATTTGGATGAAGTCGTTCAAAAATTAATTTTCAATCAAATTGAAATCTCATAAAAAAAGGCTTTGAGTAAAATTTCAAAGCCTTTTGTAATTTCTATTTATTTCGAACATAAACAAATATTTCTTGTTCTCTATTCAATCCTCTATTATCCACAATACTTTCTAAACACGCATGACAATCTGTTACAATTCCCTCTCCATTGTAATTCGTGTAACTCCCATTCTCTAGCGCAACAACATGTGGTTTCAACAAATCTGCATTCAGTTTTTTGCGTTCTCCAATCAAGGTGTACACATATTCACGTCCAGTTTCGTCAGTAAAATTATCCACTTTATAAATTTGATCCAATTCTCTTTCGTGATCAATTATAACAAATAAGTAGTCTTTGTGGCTATCTTTTTCAAAAAAAATTCTTCTCATAGCTTCAATTGTTTGACTCAAATTTAATAAAAGAATATTGGTTTTACCAATGAAAATTAAAAAGTTTTAAGAGAATTTTAAAATATTATCAATCTCAAAACAGATAATATTTTACTTTTACATCAACCAAAACACAAAAATGAAAACTCTTCTAAAAATCTTGACTTTAGGATTAATTTGCCTTATTTGTCAACCAATTTTTGCGCAAAAAAACGCGAAATTAAAACATAACTTCGAAAAAATTATCCATTCAAAACATTCATTATCTTTTAATGTATGTAGTTGTTATCGTTTCCAAAATGGTAAAACGATTTATGAAAAAGTACATTTTTGGTATTATCCTTGTAGAAAATTTGTATCTTAATTCCAATAAAACAAATAAAATCTAACCAATTGAAATTCAACTTAAAAAAAGTGTTAAAATATTTTTCCATCACACTCTTGTCAATAATTCTATTGTTGACCATTGCAATTTTTAGTTTACAGTTACCTACTGTACAAAATTTTGTAAAAAATAAATTAGTCAATTACCTCGAAAATAAAATACATACAAAAGTACAATTAGACCGTGTTTATGTCGATTTTCCAAATAGTTTGGTGATGGAAAATCTCTACTTACAAGGACAAGATGTTGACACGCTTTTATCGGTCAAAAAGTTTGATGTTGGTTTGGATATTTGGCAATTAACCAAAAGTAAAGCAGATATAAAATCTATTGATTTGAGTGGCGTTCATGCCAATGTTATACGTAAACCTGATGGGAAATTCAATTTCGATTATATTATCAATGCTTTTGTAACAGACGAAAAAGACGAAAGTCCTTCAAAGCCATTTATCATTTCGTTAGATAAAATAAAACTGAATGATATTAATGTTTCGTTCAATGATCAGCAAGCGGCAAATAACATCAAACTTCATCTAAATTCGTTTGATACGCGTGTCAAAAAATTCGATTTAGAACAAAATTCGTATGGAATTAGCGATATCAATTTAGACGGTTTAAAGCTAAAATTGAAACAAGATATTGTAAAAGAAGTTGCGAAAAAAGTAGAAGAAAAAGTCGATTCTTTGAATGATCAAAAGCCAATGAAAATTGAATTGAACGGAATTAATTTAACCAATTTTGAAGTAGATTATGGTGATGATATTTCTGGAATGTTTGCTAAAGTCAAATTCAAAGATTTCAAAACGCGTGTTAAAAAACTTGATTTACAACAAAATTCTTATGCGGTTGATGATATTTTAGTGAATGGTTTGTTGGTTGATTTTGATCAAAAAATGGTTAATAAAATCAAAGAAAATAATGTTGATAAAATTGATCCAAAATCTAAGCAAAACCCTCTTCAAATTGCATTAAACAAAATTAATTTGAATGATATAAAAGTCAATTATGGTGATGAAAACTCTAAGACTTTTGCCAAAATTAACTTAAACGAATTCGAAACGAAAGTCAATAAACTTGATCTTGACAATTCTATTTTCGATATCGAAAATATTTTATTGAAAGACGCAGATATTGAAGCGAATTTATACCTTTCTTCGAACAGTTCTACTTCAACCTCATCTACTTCTTCATCACCAATGAATTTGGTTTTGAATGAAACGAAATTAGAAAATGTAAAAGTAAAATACAACAATACAGCTGAACGTCGAACTGCACAAGGAATGGATTTTAATCATTTGGATTTTTCTAAATTAAATCTTGATTTGCGCGATTTCGAAATGAAAAATAACACATTTGCTGGACAAGTAAAAAGTGCTGAAATAAAAGAATCAAGAGGATTGAATATTCAGAAATTGACAACAAATTTCTTGTACGCAAACACACAAGCGTATCTGAAAAACCTCTATTTACAAACACCAAAAACTGTTCTTCGTGACGAAGTTATTTTGCACTACAATACGATTAATGAGTTAACTTCTCATCCAGAAAATGTTTTGGTTAATGCGAATATCAAAAACTCAAAAATTGGTTTGGCAGATATTTTAAATCTTGCTCCAACGCTTAGAAATACGACGCCTTTCGACAAATATCCAAACGCCATTCTGAGTGTTAACACCAATGTAAAAGGAAAAGTAAACGATTTATTGATTAATAATCTCCAAGTTTCTGGTTTAGATGATTTGCAACTTTCGGCTTCTGGAAGAGTGAAAAATGCGATGAATCCAAAGAATTTATTTTATGATTTGAACATCAAAAACTTCTCAACATCTTCTAAAACGATATACAATTTAATTCCGAAAAATACTATTCCAACTAACATTAGAATTCCTTCAAAGCTTTCTGTCAAAGGAAAAGCGAAAGGAACAACCGAAATCATCAATACACAATTGGCAATAAATTCTACGTTGGGAAATGCGAAAATTGATGCAATTGTGGACATGCAAAAAAAGGATGCCGAGAAATATAATGTCAAAGCAGACCTACAAAATTTGGATATTGGAACGCTTATTAGCAACAAGGATTTAGGCAAAATAACAGGAAAAATTAATGCTATTGGAACAAGTTTCAACCCAGAAAAAATGGTTACAAAACTTTCAGGAACCGTTTCATCAGCTTATTACAATAAATATACTTATCAAAATATTACACTCGATGCAAAAGTGAATCATGGAGTATTTGATGCACATATTTTATCAAAAGATCCAAACGCGAATCTTAATTTGACGGCTTCTGGTGTGTACAAAAAGGATTTATCTGATGTAAAATTGAACGGAAATATTGTCAAATTAGATGTTCAAAAACTTGGTTTTTACAACGAACCGATGATTGTTGCAGGAGAAATTGATGCCAATTTCGCTGATTTAAATCCAGATTATTTAAATGGTTCTTTATATCTAAAAAACTTTGCATTATCCAATACAAAAGATATTTTTCCAATGCAAGAAGTAAGCTTGATTGCGACTTCAACTGCTGATTCAAATCAAATTAGTTTGACTTCACAATTGGCCGATTTGGATATGAAAGGAAAATTTAAATTGACACAAATTTTTGGTTCGATAACTTCAACAATTAACCAATATTATGAATTTCAGAAACCAAATAAAGACGAAAAAATAGAACCTCATCAATTCTTTACTTTGAATGCAAAAATTAAAGATGATGAGTTGATTCGAAGATTTGTTCCCGATTTGAAAAGCTTCGAAACCATAACACTTGACGCAACTTATAATGCCGATTCAAAACAAATCAATGTTGATGGAAAAATTCCGAATTTAACGTACGGAACAAATACGATTAACAATGGATTGATAAAACTATCCAACCAAGATGAATCCTTGTTGTATTCGTTGAATGTGGATGCATTAAAAAGTGAAAGTTTTCAATTACAAAAAATTGATTTGAATGGTGATATTACAAATAATGTGATCAATTATAACGTTTCGACAAAGGATGCGAAAGATGCAACACAATTTTTGGTGGCTGGAAATCTAAAAACGCTAAACGATATCACGGAAATTAGTCTTAATCCGAATGGATTGGTCTTAAACTACGATCAATGGCAAGTTGGTGAAGGAAATTTAATTCAGTTGAGAAAAGATGGAATTGTGGCGAATAATTTCAGTTTGATGAACAATGGAAGTCAAATTTTATTGCAATCTGAATCGGAAAAAGGAACAAGTCCGCTGAATATTACCATCAAAGATTTCAAAATTGAAACCATTGCAGAAATCATTAAAAAAGATGATTTACCTGCCGAAGGAATAATCAATGGAACAGCTCAAATTAGAGATTTAAACAAAGAAATGACCTTCAATGCTGATTTGACCGTTTCAGATTTAAAAGCTTTCGGAAATCCTATTGGAAATATTATAGCAAAAGTACAAAACACTTCTCCAACCATGATTAACGCTGATATTACCTTAGATGGAAACAGCAACAACATGAAGATTTTTGGAGATTATAATACCAAAGAAAGTGCGCTTGATTTAGCTTTAGATATCAATCGATTAGAAATGAAATCAGTGCAAGGATTTACAATGAATCGAATCAAAGATACAGAAGGTTATATTTCTGGAAATCTAAAAATCGTTGGAACAATGGATAAACCGAGCATTTTAGGTCAAGTCAAATTTAATCAAGTTGGTTTAACGATTGCTGAAACAGGAAGTAATTTCAGAAAAATTGATGACGCAATTGATTTCACGAACAAAGGAATTGAGTTCAATCGATTCAAAATTAATGACAACGATGGCAATTCATTAACGATAAGAGGAGAAATTTTAACGGAAACTTACCGTGACTTCGCCTTCAATTTAACAGCAAATGCACGAGATTTCAATGTGGTAAATTCAGAAAAATCGAACGATGCGATTATGTATGGAAAGTTAGCTGTCAATGCAAACTTAACGATAAAAGGTGATTTAGATTTACCTAAAGTAAACGGAATTTTAACCGTAACTGATGACACGAATTTTACATTTGTTTTACCTCAATCCTCGCCTTCTTTACAAGAGCGAGAAGGAATTGTCGAATTCATCGATCAAGATCAAGTGGCGCTTCAAGAAACAATTAAAACAGATGAATTAATAGCCGAATCTAAAATAAAAGGGTTAGATGTAAGTGTCAATATTGAAATTAGCAAAGAAGCCAAGACATCAATTATCATCGACAAAGCAAACGGAGATTTTGTAGAAATACAAGGTGAAGCCGAATTAACAGGCGGAATGGATCCTTCAGGAAAAATGACGTTGGTTGGCGTTTATCAAGTAGAAAAAGGTGCGTACGAACTTTCGGTGAGCTTGTTAAAACGTCGTTTTGATATTCAGAAAGGAAGTAGCATTACATGGACTGGTGAGCCAACTACAGCCAATTTAGACATTACGGCGATTTACAAAACAAAAGCCGCTCCTATTGATTTAATCGAACAACAAATTTCGGGCTATTCTTCTTCTGAAATGAACATGTACAAACAACGAATTCCGTTTAATACCGAGTTAATTTTGAAAGGTGAATTATTAAAACCTGATATTAAATTCAATATTTCAATGGATAAAGAGAATCCTTCCATTGCAACTGCGGTGATCGAAAATACACAATTGAAATTGGATCAGTTGAAAAATGATGAAGCCGAAATGAACAAGCAAGTATTTGCCTTGTTATTATTGAATCGTTTTATTGGCGAAAATCCATTCGAAAGTAAAACAAGTGTTTCTGCAGAAACAATGGCGCTACAAAGTGTAAGTAATATTTTGTCGCAACAATTGAATAATTTGGCGGATGATTTAATCCAAGGAATTGATATCGATTTGGGATTAGATACACAAGACGATTATTCTTCAGGATCTAAAAACACACGTACTGATCTGAATGTTGCCGTGAGCAAACGATTACTAAACGACCGATTGAAAGTTTCGGTTGGAAGTAATTTTGGATTAGATGGTGATGCACGAGAAAATGAAAACATGACTAATATTGCGGGTGATATCACAATTGATTATAGCTTATCTCGTGATGGTCGATACATGTTGAGAGCTTATCGAAAAGATGAATACCAAGTCGCATTACAAGGACAAATTGTAGAAACAGGTGTTGGATTTATCATCACATTAGATTACGATAAATTCAAAGAAATTTTCGAGAAAAGAAGAAAAAATAGAACGAACAGAGCAAATAGAAATACACAAAATCAAGAAGTGAAACCATGAAAAAATCAGTTTTAACCTATATCAAATTTATAACTTGTTCAATTTCTATTTTAGGTATTTCTTCTTGTAGCAATACACGTTTTCTGAAAGAAGGTGAAATGCTTTACACGGGCTCTAAATTAACAATAGAAGGCGACTCGTTAAGCAAAGCCGACAAAGCTGAACTAAAAGATAATCTCGAAAAAAATATCATTCCAAAACCTAATTCAAGTTTTTTTGGACTTCGTCCGCGTTTGTACATTTACAACATCACCAGCGAACCTAAAAAGCAAAAAGGACTGAAATATTGGTTAAAATATAAAGTGGGTGAAAAACCTGTTTTATTGGGAGATGTAGACATCGAATTCAATAAAAAAATTCTGGTCAATTATTCAGAAAACAAAGGATTTTTCAATGCCAAAGCACAAGATGATACAATAAGTAAAAACAAAAAAGCGGAAGTACATTATGTTTTGCAACCGCGCAAACGTTATTACATCAACCAAGTTAATTTTCCAAAAGATACCACTTTAGCGGTCAACAAAGAAATTAAAAAAACACAAGCAAATACGTTACTGAAAGATAAGCAACCTTTCGATTTAGATGTGATCAAAGCTGAACGAGAACGAATAGATGCACGTCTGAAAGAAAATGGTTACTATTATTTTCATCCCGATAACATCATTGTACAAGCGGATAGTACGGTTACCAATAAGCAAGATGTCGAACTTTTTGTAAAGTTAAAAGATAAAACACCAGAACAAGCCAAACAACAATATAGCATTGACAAAGTAATTGTTTTCCCAGATTATAACATTCGCGAAGCGCGAAAAGGAATCTATAAAATGCCCATGAACAACGATTCGTTAGCGAAATATGAGCAAAATGGATTTTACATGGTGGATTCGAAAAAGTACTTTAAACCAAAGGTTTTTGATCGTGTATTATACTTTCAAACAGGGGATTTATATAACCGAGCAGATCATAATTTAACCCTAAATCGATTAATTAATTTGGGTGTATTCAAATTTGTGAAAAATGATTTCGTGATCTCTGATTCTATTAACAATAAATTTGATGTGTATTATACCTTAACACCACGCGAATTCCAATCATTGAGATTAGAAGTTTTAGGACGAACAAACTCGGCGAATTATGGTGGTGGTGAGTTAAATTTAAACTGGACACATCGTAATATTTTCAAAGGTGCGGAACAACTAAAAATGGCGTTATATGGTGCATTTGATATGCAATTGGGCGGACAAAAAGATGCGAATAATATTTTTAGAGCTGGTTTTAATACGCAACTTTCGATTCCAAGAATTGTAGCACCTTTCAAATTTCATTCGTCAAGTGCGTTTGTACCGAGAACCAATATTGAGATTGGTTACGAATACCAAAACAGATCGAGATTATATACGCTTCATAATTTCAATACGTCATTTGGATATGTTTGGAAAGAAAATGCTCAAAAAGAACACAATTTAAAAGTTTTTAGTGCGACTTTATTGTTTCCAGAAAAAGTAACAGATGAATATAACAGCAAGATTTACGATTCAATTGGAAATATCATCAACCCAAGTTTAAAACGTGTAGTGGACAAACAATTAATCTTTGGACCACAATATTCATACACGTATACAACCACGATGTTACCACGAAAAAGCACATTTTACTACCGTGGATCTGTCGATTTAGCGGGAAATTTAACTGGTTTGATTACAGGTGCAAATGTAAAAAAAGACAAGGAAAAAAAGATTTTCAAAATTCCATTTAGTCAATACGCAAAAATGGAACACGACTTCCGTTTTTATCATAAATTTTCAGATAAATCATCAATTGCCACACGATTTATTGGTGGCATCGCTTATCCGTACGGAAATTCAGAATTTGTTCCCTACTCGAAACAATTCTTTGTCGGAGGAAGCAACAGTATTCGCGCATTTAGAGCGCGAACATTAGGACCAGGAAGTTATGATCCACGTAACCAAAATGCAAATTTCTTTTATGATCAATCGGGTGATATTAAATTAGAAGTAAATGCAGAATTTAGACAAAAATTATTCAGCTTTCTTAATCTCGCCTTGTTTGTTGATGCTGGAAACATTTGGTTAATTAACGAAGATGAAACACGTCCAGGTGCTAAGTTTTCAAAAGAGTTTATGAATGAAATTGCAGTTGGAGCTGGTTTAGGACTACGTCTAGATTTTAATATCTTAATTTTAAGATTAGATTTAGCAACACCGCTTCGTGTCCCATATTATGAAAAAAATGATCGATGGACATTTGATAAGATTGATTTCGGAGATAAAGCATGGCGAAAAGATAATTTAATTTTGAATATTGCCATTGGATATCCGTTCTAAGCAAAGCGTAAAGCAAAAATAAAAAAAATGAGCGTCACAATGGACGCTCATTTTTTTTATTTAATCATATATTTATTTCAAATCAAAACGATCTGCGTTCATTACTTTATTCCAAGCAGCAACGAAATCGTTGATAAATTTATCTTGAGCATCTTCTTGAGCATACACCTCAGCTACAGCTCTTAATTCAGAATTTGATCCGAATACTAAGTCTGCACGAGTTCCTGTCCATTTAGGTGCTCCTGTTTTACGATCAGATCCCATGTAGATTTCTTTCGTTTCATCAGTCGCTTTCCAAACAGTACCCATATCCAATAAATTCACAAAGAAATCATTTGTCAATTCACCTGGACGATCTGTAAAAACACCATGTTTAGAACCGTCATAATTTGCATTCATTGCACGCATTCCACCAACTAAAACAGTTAATTCTGGTGCAGTCAAGGTCAACAATTGTGCTTTATCAATCACCAATTCTTCTGTCGAAACAGATTTTCTTGTATTTTTTCGGTAATTTCTCACACCATCTGCAAGTGGTTCTAAATATGCTACAGATTCTACTTCGGTTTGTTCTTGAGTTGCATCTCCGCGACCAGCTGTAAACGGAACAGTAATTGTTTTTCCTGCGTCTTTTGCTGCTTTTTCAATCGCTGCATTTCCTCCTAAAACAATTAGATCTGCAATCGAAACTTGTTTTGAAGAATTAACTGAATTAAATTCTTGTTGAATATTTTCTAAAGTTGTCAAAACCTTATTCAATTGAATTGGATTGTTCGCTTCCCAATTTTTCATTGGTTGCAAACGAATACGTGCCCCATTTGCACCTCCTCTTTTGTCAGATCCACGGAAAGACGAAGCAGATGCCCATGCTGTAGAAACTAATTCTGAAACAGATAATCCTGAAGTTAAAATTTTCGCTTTCAAATCAGCAATATCAGCCTCATCAATTAATTCATGCGTAACAGCCGGAATCGGATCTTGCCAAATAAACACTTCTTTTGGCACATCTGCACCCAAATAACGAGAAACTGGTCCCATATCACGGTGCGTCAACTTGAACCATGCTTTACGGAAAGCATCTTCAAATTCTTGTGGATGTTCTAAGAAACGACGTCCAATTTTTTCATATGCTGGATCTGTACGTAACGCAATATCAGAAGTCAACATCGTTGGTCTTATTTTTTTTGAAGAATCATGTGCATGTGGAATAATTTCGCCTACATCTTTTGCTACCCATTGATGAGCACCTGCAGGAGATTTCGTTAATTCCCATTCAAAACCGAACAAATAGCTTAAGAATAAATTCGACCATTCTGTTGGTTTACTTGTCCACGTTACTTCAAGACCAGATGTAATGGTATCACCTGCATTTCCTGTCCCGTACAAGTTTTTCCAACCCAAACCTTGCATTTCTAAATCTGCCGATTCTGGATCAGCTCCAACATGATCAGCCGAAGCAGCACCATGCGTTTTACCAAATGTATGTCCACCCGCTATCAATGCTAAAGTTTCTTCGTCATTCATCGCCATACGCGCAAACGTATCACGAATATCTCTAGCCGAAGCTAATGGATCAGGATTTCCATCTGGTCCTTCAGGATTCACATAAATTAACCCCATTTGTACAGCAGCCAACGGATTCTCTAAATCACGATCTCCAGAATAACGACTATTTTCTCCTCCACTTGGTTCTAACCATATTTTTTCAGATCCCCAATACACATCCATATTTGGCTCCCAAACATCTGCACGACCACCTGCGAAACCAAGTGTCTTGAATCCCATTGATTCTAACGCAACATTTCCTGTTAATACGATTAAATCTGCCCAAGAAATTTTATTTCCATATTTTTGTTTGATAGGCCAAATTAAGCGACGAGCCTTATCCAACGATACGTTATCTGGCCATGAATTAAGAGGCGCAAAACGTTGTTGCCCTTCACCTGCTCCTCCACGTCCATCTTGTACACGATAAGTTCCAGCACTGTGCCAAGCCATACGAATAAAAAATGGTCCGTAATGACCGAAATCTGCTGGCCACCAATCTTGCGAATCCGTCATCAAAGCTTTTAAATCTGCTTTTACAGCTTCTAAATCTAATTTTTTAAATTCTTCTGCATAATTAAAATCTTCACCCATTGGATTTGATTTGTTCGAATGTTGACGAAGAATACTAACATTTAATTGATTAGGCCACCAATCTTTATTTTGAGTCCCTTCACCAGCAACAGGTGTTGTCGCTACTTTACCATTGTGAAATGGGCATTTTGAGATGTCTCCTCCTTGATTTTCCATTAATGATTATTTTATGTTTATTATTTTGTTTTGTAAATATCATAAATATAATAATTTGTCTTATTAATTAAAAATCAAATTGTTTTATCAATCAATCAATTTATTTTATATAGAATGTAAATTAAATAGTTATTAATTATATTATAAAAATTGATTCGTTTATTTTTAATGAATAAAGAGATTTCGAGAATCGACAATCTTTTAAGTTTATATTTGTATCAACACGAAACTACATTTCAAATAATTCTTTAGGACTTAGAAATTCTCAATCTTAATTTTCAATATATCTTAACATCATAAAATTATTACAGTCAAAAAATGTTTTTATATTTGTAACAATGAAATTTATGATTTTCATAATCGCTTTATATGTTAATGTTCTATCATTTATTCCTTGTCAGGATACAAATAGTAATGGAACACTAACTTCTGTGGTACATAGTGAAAATGAAACACCTAATCATAAAGATAAATGTAGTCCTTTGTGTGCGTGTAATTGTTGCCAAATAACAATTTCTTCGATAAAATTCACACGATTACTAAAAACACCAAAAGTATTTGAATCAAATACTTCAAAAAAAATACAATTCAAAAAAAATACAATTCAAAACCAATTGTATGCCGATATCTGGCAACCTCCTAAAATAAACATTGCTTAACGAGACGATTTCTATTTTTCGTCTACACATTGATTTCAATTAATTAAAAATTGAAGTCAACACTTTTCTGTGCTCATTTATTTTGATAATAAGTGGGTAATGTTAATGCAATTAATCAAATTATCTGTGTTAGATAAAATCATAAAATTTAGTATCCAAAACAAGATTGTTATTGGAATTATGACTGGTTTATGGATTATCTGGGGCGTATGGAGTGCAACAAAATTGCCAATAGATGCGGTACCAGATATCACCAATAATCAAGTCCAAATTATTACGGTCAGCCCTACTCTAGCTGGTCAAGAAGTAGAACAATTGGTTACTTTTCCAATTGAACAAAGTATTGCAAATATTCCTGATATAGAAGAAACAAGAAGTATTTCTCGTTTTGGTTTATCTGTGATTACGGTAGTGTTTAAAGAAGATGTTGACATTTATTTTGCACGTCAATTAGTCAACGAAAAATTAAAAGAAGCACAAGAAGACATTCCGCAAGGTGTTGGCATTCCCGAATTATCACCTGTGAGTACTGGTCTTGGAGAAGTCTATCAATATATTTTACATCCTAAAAAAGGAAGTGAGAAAAAATACAATTCAAAACAATTGCGCGAAATGCAAGATTGGATTGTTCGGAGACAATTAAACGGAACGCCTGGTGTTGCTGAGATCAATAGTTTTGGTGGAGAATTAAAGGAATACGAAGTTGCTTTAGATCCGAATAGATTGCGCGCAATGGGAATTAGTGTATCAGATATTTTTGATGCCTTAGAAAAAAATAATCAAAATACTGGAGGAGCTTACATCGATAAGAAGCCAAATGCTTACTTTATTCGAGGAATAGGAATGGTAACTTCTCTAGATGATGTAAAATTAATTCCTATAAAAAATGTGACGGGAACTGTTCCTATTTTTATAAAAGACGTAGCTGATGTAAGACTAGGACATGCCATACGATACGGAGCGATGACCTACAATGGTGAAGTAGATGCTGTTGGAGGTGTTGTAATGATGTTAAAAGGAGCCAATTCTAACGAAGTGGTTAACCTAATTAAAGATAAAATACCTACAATTCAAAAATCACTACCAGACGATATCGTCATCGAACCTTTCCTTGATCGAACGAATTTAGTCAATCGAGCAATTAATACAGTCGAAAAAAACTTAGTAGAAGGTGCTTTGATTGTCATCTTTGTATTGGTTATTTTTCTTGGTAACCTAAGAGCTGGTTTAATCGTTGCTTCAGCAATTCCGTTATCCTTATTATTTGCATTAGGAATGATGAATATTTTTGGTGTAAGTGCGAATTTAATGAGTTTAGGAGCGATTGATTTTGGATTGATAGTCGATGGAGCCGTTATTATTGTAGAAGCGACTTTACATCATCTTGGACTTAGAAAATCAACGCATCGATTAACCCAAAAAGAAATGGATGAAGAGGTTTTTCTTTCAGCTTCAAAAATTAGAAATTCAGCCGCTTTCGGGGAAATTATCATACTTATTGTCTACATTCCTATTCTTACATTGGTTGGTGTAGAAGGAAAAATGTTTACACCAATGGCTAAAACAGTTGGTTTTGCAATTCTAGGTGCATTGATTCTTTCGTTAACGTACATCCCAATGATGAGTGCTTTATTTTTATCAAAAAAGCCTACTCTCAAAGCTTCTTTTTCAGATAAAATGATGGTGAAAATCCATAAAGTTTATGAACCATTATTAGAAAAAGCAATCCGAATCAAATATTGGTTAGTTGGTATTACTGTTGTAATTTTTGCAGTATCAATTATTCAATTCAGGAATATGGGAGGCGAATTTATTCCACAATTACAAGAAGGTGATTTTGCTTTTCACTGTATTTTACCACAAGGAAGTTCCTTAACCCAAAGTTTAGAAACATCCATGCAAGCTTCTCGTATTTTAAAAGAATTTGATGAAGTTAAAATGGTCGTTGGCAAAACAGGTTCTGCTGAGGTTCCCACAGATCCTATGCCTCCTGAAGCAACAGATATGATTATCGTTCTAAAACCAAAGGACGAATGGAAAAGAAAAATTTCTTATGAAGAATTAGGTGATGAAATGATGGAAAAACTAGAGGTTATTCCTGGAGTTTTCTTTGAAAAAAATCAACCAATTCAAATGCGTTTTAATGAGTTGATGACAGGAATTCGACAAGATGTAGCAGTCAAAATTTTTGGCGAGAATTTAGATTCTCTCTCTTATTATGCAGATAAAACCTCAAAAGCAATTCAATCTGTTGAAGGTGTTACAGCACCCCAAGTAGAACGCGTAAGTGGTTTACCTCAGATTAATGTTGAATATGACCGAATCCGAATGGCAAATTACGGATTGAATATTCAAGAGGTGAATGATATGTTGAGTACTGCATTTGCTGGAAAAACAGCTGGTCAAGTTTTTGAGAACGAAAGACGCTTTGATTTAGTTGTTCGTTTGGATAGTGTGCATCGAAAAAGCATAGACGACATTAACAATTTAATGATTCCGACAAATTCTGGCAATCAAATCCCGTTATCTCAAGTTGCCAATGTAAGTTATAAATTGGGTGCTTCACAAATTAGTCGCGAAGAAGGAAAACGAAGAATTGTAATTGGTTTCAACGTAAAAGATCGCGACGTAGAATCGGTTGTAAAAGATATTCAGACAAAATTAGACAAAGAAATCAAATTGCCTTCAGGCTATTATTTCACCTATGGAGGGCAGTTCGAAAATCTACAAGCAGCTAGTCAACGTTTAATGATTGCAGTACCAATCTCCTTATTATTAATTATTATGTTGTTGTATTTTACATTTCATTCATTCAAACAAGCAGCCTTAATTTTTACAGCAATTCCAATGAGTGCTATCGGAGGTGTTTTTGCATTAATTATTCGTGATATGCCATTTAGTATTAGTGCCGGAATTGGTTTTATTGCATTATTTGGTGTCGCTGTTTTAAACGGAATTGTTTTAATTGGAACATTCAATCAATTAGAAAAAGATGGCGAAAAAAATGTTCTTAAACGTATTATGAAAGGAACTAATATTCGATTACGTCCTGTATTAATGACTGCAACAGTAGCTTCGTTAGGATTTTTGCCGATGGCAATTTCCACAGGTGCTGGTGCCGAGGTTCAAAAACCTTTAGCAACAGTTGTCATTGGAGGATTAATCACAGCTACTTTTTTAACCTTATTTGTCTTACCAATGTTATATTTAATATTCAATTCAAAACTTCCGAAAATAAAATTGAATTCAAAAAATACACTTCCATTCCTTGTATTCGGAATGTTTTTAATGGGACAATCTATTCAAGCGCAAACTCGTTCAATTAATATTCAAGAAGCACAACAAATTGCAATTGAAAACAATCCATTAATCAAAGCAGATGAATTAAGTATTTCATCAAGTGAAGCGTTAAAAGGAACCGCAAATGAATTACCAAAATTAAATGTGGAAGCACAACTTGGGCAATATGCGAGTCCAAAATTTGATTATGGTTTATCTATTTCTCAAAGTATTCCATTTCCAACGATTTTTAAACACCGAAAGGCTGTTTTAGAATCAGAAGTGAATAGCAAGAAGATACAAAAGGAAGTGACAACAAACGAATTGTTGAAACAAGTGAGAACCTATTTCTATCAGATCGAATATTTAGAATATAATCAACAACAATTAGAAAATTTGAACAAACTTTATGTAGAATTTATTCGAATTGCTTCGGTTCGATTTAAAGCTGGAGATATTAAGAAAATCGAAATTAATACGGCAGAAACACAGCAAGGAGAAATTAATTTATTGTTGAAACAAAACAAAGTGTATTTAGCAAATGCGTACAAAAATCTAAACGTCTTATTAAATACCGAAGAAGATTTTACAATTACGAAAGAGACAAATTATATTCCGTTAAAATTGAGTGGAATTTTAGAAAGTTCTACAATAGAAAATAATCCGACGATTAAAGCATTTTATCAACAAATGGAAATTTCAGAGCGAAACAAAGAAGTTGTAAAAGCAGAAGGTTTACCAGAATTTTCGTTTGGTGTAAATAGTTTATCGATGATTGGAATGCACGAAAAAAATGGCGTTGAAAGATATTACAATGGCCTAGATCGTTTTACTTCTGTAAATATTGGAGTGGCTATTCCATTGACTTTTGGCGCTACAAAAGCAAAAATAAAAGCGTTAGAATATGATAAACAAGCGATTCAGCAAACTGCAAATTATCAAAAACAGCAACTAAAAGTTCAATTAGAAAACGCAACCAGTCAATATCAGCAAGATTTGGAGCAGTATGAATATTATGTGAACCAAGCTATTCCAAATGCAGAAAAAATTGTAAAAGCAGCTCAATTAGGTTACAAAACTGGTGAAATCTCGTATGTTGAATATCTTTTTGCATTGCAAACCGCAACGGATATTCAATTAAAATATCTTGAATCGATACAACAAGTCAATCAAACTATTGTCAATATTAATTCTATCATCAATCAATAAAATGAAAAAAATAAAGATCATTATCTATAGCATGTTAACCATATTATTTCTAAGTAGTTGTACCAAAGAAACAAAAACGGAACAACCCACAGAAGAAAAAGAAGCTGAACACGAAGAAACGCCACAAACAATTGCTTCGCTAACAGAAGAACAGATGAAGGCTGTTGGTATAAAACTGGGAACTATTGAAGTAAAAGAGCTAACGGCTATGATTAAAGCAAACGGACTTTTGAATGTTCCAAACAGTAATATGGCCAGTGTATCATCCATGTTTGGTGGAGTAATACAAACATTACCTATTCAGGAAGGTTCGTATGTCAAAAAAGGACAAGTAATTGCGACAATTTCAAACCCAGAATTTATTCTAACACAAGAACAATACTTAACTGTTTTGAGTCGAATTACCTATGCAGAGCAAGAATTTAGAAGACAAAAAGAATTGTTTGATAACGATGCAGGTGCAAAAAAGAATCTTCAGAATTCTTCTGCCGAATTGAAAACATTACGTTCTCAAAAAGCATCTTTGTCTCGTCAACTGCAAATGATGGGAATTAATCCTTCTAAAGTAACCAATGCAAATTTGAGAAATGGAATGGTCATTACAGCACCAATTAGTGGAACAGTAAGTAAAATTATTGCGCAAATAGGAAGTTATGTAGATGTCTCATCTCCTGTCGCTGAAATCATTGATAACAGTTCTATTCACTTAGACTTACAAGTTTTCGAGAAAGATTTACCTAAAATGAAAGTTGGTCAGGTCATTCAATTTGAATTAACAAATAATCCAGGAAACAGTTACGAAGCAGTCGTTTACAGTATTGGTTCTTCTTTCGAAAATGAAAGTAAAACCATAGCAGTACATAGCAAAGTACGAGGAAATAAAAGTGGATTGATAAATGGAATGAATATTACAGGAGCCGTAAGCTTAAGTAATTCCTTTACACCTGCTGTTCCCAATGAAGCAATTGTAGAAGCAGATGGCAAATTTTACATCTTTGTCAAAACAAGCAAAAAAGTAGAAGAGCATACAGATGAAGAAAGTAAAGAACATAAAAATGAAAAATCGATAAACTTTGAAAAAATCGAAGTTGTAAAAGGTTCTTCAAATATGGGTTACACAGCTATTACAACCGTAAATGAAGTTGATCCAAACGCGCAAATTGTTGTAAAAGGATCCTTCTTTGTGAATGCTAAATTAAGTAATTCCGGAGATCACGGACATTAAAACAATTCAAATACACTCCCCTAACTAACTTCCACTAAAAAGTCCGATAGACAATATGTTTATTGGACTTTTTAGTAGTTGTAATAAATAAGTAACTATTTAATTCGTAATTCAAAAATCTCAAATACTTTTTAATAATTCGTTATCATCGTCTAATTCTTCGATACAACGTTTTACAAACGTCACTCAGACTGACGCGATACTGAGAAGCTGAAATAAATTCAACTTGACGAATCGTTGTCATTTAAAAAAATATTTGAAATAAAGAATTTGAGATTAAGAGGAGGAGCCATGGTATGGCTCAGGTATTCCTTTTCTTTTATGTCACTTTTTTTCGTCAAAAAAACTAACGAAAAAAGACTTGGCCGTAAACCTCTCTACTAAAAATGTTCTCATTTCACTAAAGATTTTAAAAACCCTACGGGCTAAAACCTTTTTTACGTTTTATTCAACCATTTTCTTAACGTGTGAGTTTTAATGCCGGGTTTTCATCCTTTTTCAATATTCAAATCCACTTTCAACAAAGAATTTATAAACTGTTATTGCTGAAAAGTCGAGCGTCAATTCGGCGTAAAGAGCGTTAAAAATGATTTACTGTTCACATTTTTATGTGAATGATTTAAAGCATTTAGCGAATAGCCATTATTGACCGACTTGTAAGCACGGACTTGATTTTTTGATTACTTTTTGATCAAGCAAAAAGTAATAAATAAAGAACTACTAATTATTCTCTTATTCACGTAATTATGTTCAGAACCTCAACTCGTTGTTAATTTGAGGTATACTTTCATTTTTTTATTCATAGCTTATCTATTTTAATTATAGGTATTCATATGCCCTTCGGGGAATCGTCAAAAAAACTAACGAAAAAAGACTTGGCCGTAAACCTCTCTACTAAAAATGTTCTCATTCCACTAAAGATTTTACAAACCCTACGGGCTAAAAACTTTTTAACGCTGCATTCAACCATTTTCTTAACCTGAGAGTTTTAATGCCGGATTTTTCTAATTCTTTTTCAATATTCAAATTCCTTGTCATTCAGAACTTTCAAAGAATCTCATATCTCATATCTAATTGTTCATAAAAACATTTTACATCGTAAATCCCATATCAAAAACCTTTTACAAATATTCTACTGCCACCCTACTGCCACTATGTTGCCTTTATCCTGCCTTTATCCTGCCTTTATCTTGGGACCATCTAACGTGTTTCAATAAAACCTAAAAATCCCCCTTTGTATATGTTTTTCACATTTGATGAGCGTTAACAATCACCCCACCCTACGGGTGTACAAATCACCCTCCAAAATTATGGTTTAAGCTGTTATAAGCTCAATACCTGCTTTATCAGCTTTGTATTTTATTTTATGTATGAGCTCATAATAGCTCCAGTTTCTTAAGACAAATCTTTCTTCTTTGGCAATTTGTATTTTTTCTTCTTGATCTACAATAACTATCGTTCCTGCTTTTTTTTCCACACAAAAATCAATTAACATTCTACTGTAGACATGTAGCCGATGATGAATATATTTACTCTCTGTATTTTTTAATTTTTTTGCTATTTTTAATTTTCTTGCTTTTCCTTTCCCTCCTTTGCAAAAGGGCACTCCTTCTAGTATTCTTTTACGAGAAGCTTGTATGGCTAATCTTCTATATAGAAATTCTTCTTTGCTACCAATGGTAAGCTGAGATCTACCTATTTTTACAACCAACGGATATTCTAATGACAAAGAAACTTCTGCAATAATATCGGGTTGTAATTGATTTTTTTCTTTTTCAATTTCTACCGTGAATACCCAAAATATTTTATTTTTTTCTAATTTAATATGTGATCTACAAATTCTAATTTCTTTACTTACTATTTGCTCCAATAGCTTATAATTATCAATATAGTCTCTTCCAAGATATGTTTTAAAAGGAATTTTATAAAGTTTAAAATAAATGTATTTTTTATCTGTATCATACGAGAATTTACTTATCCTCGCTATGTTAAAAGGAATTGCTATATCTCGTTTAAAAATTTTTAATGAAAGTTCCCCTTTCCAATACTTGACACAATCCTTCTTGAAGGACAGGTATAACGTATTGATCAAACTAGACAATATATACATCGGAACTTCGTCCTTAAAACGTTTTGAGAGCACACGATAAATTGTAGTCGACCGTGACCATTTGAGTATTCCAGAATCATCTTTGTTTTCGTCTGCTAATTTATATTTGATTCCTTCAGAGAAATAAAAAAAATCTTTCACCATTTCTTGCACATACAAATGAGAAACAATCATATTAGCCGCTATAAAACATCTATTTTGCCATTTATAAAGCGTACTCACAACTTCTTTTCGTTCTTCTTGGGTTGGTAAATCAGCAATTAACTGTATTTTACGTGTTAAAAAAACGGTAGAATTTTCCATATTTAGTTATTTAGGGGTTTAAACTTGTTTTGTTGAGTCAATTTATAAGCGACGACAAATTCATTGTGCACTTCTTTCTGAGAAAGTTCTAATGTCTTGGCAATGGTTATAAACGATTGTTTCATTTCGAATCGAAGCTTTAAAATCAACGATTGTTTTTCGGTCATTTGATTTGGTGCCTTTTCCTCGGAAATTATTTCTTTTTTAGACACGAATACATCATGACTATTTATAAGGTTCTTAACATCCTCTATTGCACTTTTAATCTCCTTGCTCGTTTCTGAAACTCTTTTTCCCATTGCATTGGCAATTGCTTTGTATCTAAATCCATATTTCAAGCAGAGTTCAATCAAATGTTTTCTTTCAGCGCTTAATAAGGGTAATATTTTTCTAATTTCTTCATAATGTTGGTCATGTATTACTTTATCCATTATGTTTTCTGCAACCTCTAAAGGATCGTATACAGTCAAATAATTCTCATAATTCTCGTAACTATCCAATGAATGCACTGACCTAAAAAATTTATTTTTAGAACTTCTATAATGCGAATAACAGCTGTGTTTCAAAACAAGTCGCGTGAAAAAAAAGATATGTTCAGGTTTTTCAATTTTCTCACGATATTCCCATAATTTCAGAAACGCATCTTGTACTAAACATTCTACAACAAATTCATCCGTAATTATTTGTTTACCAATCCAAAAAAGTAGTCTTTTATGTCGTGAATAAATTTGCTCTAAGGCTTTGGGATCGCCTTTTTTCAATAATTCATATTCTTTTTCTAGCATAATAAAGGTGGTTTTAATTATGTTTTACGTGATGCATTACGTTATACGTTTTTACATAGTTTTTTAATTCAACATTAGTTTTAAAAGCCACTCCTTTTCCAGTACATCGCGCCAACTTTGTTTTTGGGAAAGGAGGTTTTGTTTTTTTATTTCAAATTTGTTCTTTATTTTCATTTTTTGAGCGCAAAAAACGAAACAAAAAACGCTTGGCCGTAAACCTCTCTACTAAAAATGTTCTCATTCCACTAAAGATTTTAAAAACCCTACGGGCTAAAATCTTTTTAACGCTCCATTCATCCATTTTCTTAACGTGAGAGTTTTAATGCCAGTTTTTTCATCCTTTTTCAATATTCAAATCCACTTTCAACAAAGAATTTATAAATCGTCATTGCTGAAAAGTCGAGCGTCAATTCGGCGTAAAGAGCGTTAAAAATGATTTACTGTTCGCATTTCATATGCGAATGTTCTAAAGCATTTAGCGAGTAGCCATTATTGACCGACTTGTAAGCATAGACTTGATTTTTTGATTACTTTTTGATCAAGCAAAAAGTAATATACAAAGAACTACTAATTATTCTCTTATTCTCGTAATTATGTTCAGAACCTAATCTAGTTGTCATTTGAGGTATCGATAAATCTATTACTTTCATTTTTTATTCATTCCTTATCTATTTTAATTATTTGCATTCATATGCCCTTCGGGGAACAGACTAAAAAGTAACCAAAAAGTCAAGGCCGTAAACCTCTCTACTAAAAATGTTCTCATTTCACTAAAGATTTTACAAACCCTACGGGCTAAAACCTTTTTAACGCTCCATTCATCCATTTTCTTAACGTGAGAGTTTTAATGCCGGTTTCTTCATCCTTTTTCTATACTCAAATTCGTTATCACTTTTAACAACGGATTTTAGAGTCGACATACGATTTGCAGACGAGTTTCAATCCATCGAAACAAGCGTAAAAAAGATTAGTGAGTGTATGCGAATCATTTAATCTTTTTAGTGCGTGAAATGGTAATTGAACGTCGAAAATCGCAGTCTTGACTTTTTTGGTTCGTTTTTGTGTCAAGACAAAAATGAATAAATAATCATTTTCTTATTATCGTAAATTATTTTCAGAACCTCATTCTTAATCTCAATTACACACTCCCCTTACCCCTCTCAAGAGGGGAATTACAGAGGTGATTTATTTTTTTATTGTCTAAGTCTTCGATACAACGTTTTGGAAACGTCACTCTGACTGACGAATCTAGTACCCTGAGCGAAACCGAAGGGTAATTCAGCTTGACAATTGGATTTTTAATACTTAATACTTTTTACATACTACATTCTACAATCCCTCCATACTAATATCTAACATCTAATCTGTACATTTTACTTAATACATACTACATTTTACAATTAAACATCGATACACGAACACCGAACAAACCATACGGAACGGATATACAATGGATACAGAATGGATACAGCGCGGATACACAACCGATACAGAAAAGTGTCATTTTCGATATACACCGATACAGGATTTTAACACTTTTTAACACTTAATTTATCTAACCACAATGTTTTTTATCAAGTTTTACGTTATACGCTTAACGTTTTACGTGTTTTTTATTATCAATATTCTAATTCACTTATAACAACGAATTTTAGAGTTGACATACGATTTGCAGACGAGCTTCAATCCATTGAAACAAGCGTAAAAAAGATTAGTGAGCGATAGCGAATCATTTAATCTTTTTAGTGCGTGAGATGAGAATTGAACGTCGAAAATCGCGGTCTTGTAATGCTTTGCATTCATGAATACCTTAAAAATAATAATAAATCATATGAATAACTTTTGATTACTTTTTGATCAAGACTTCCCCGAAGGGCATATGAATTCATTTAAAAACAATAATAACTCATGAATAAAAATGAACATATAATCATTTTCTTATTATCGTAAATTCAATTTAGAATTTCATCTCTATTTTTTCGCGCGCGCGTGCCTGTTTATAATATATTCCTCTTAAAAAGAAATTCCCCCGATAGACAAGTTTTAAAAAATACATTAATAAATGAAAACTAAAATTTAACACTAATTACTTTATGAAGATCATTTACTTTCTTCTTATGGTGTCTTCGGGGGATAGAGTGTGAATCTGTTTACTCTTTCATAATTTTACATCGTTTTTTAATTCAACATTAGTTTTAAAAGCCACTCCTTTTCCTGTACATCGCGCCAACTTTGTTTTTGGGAAAGGGGTTTGTTTTTACGTTATAAGTTTTACGCTTAACGTTTTACGTTTTTATACTTATTAATACTCAAATCCACTTTTTAATAACGAATTTTAGAGTTGACATACGATTTGCAGACGAGCTTCAATCCATTGAAACAAGCGTAAAAAAGATTAGTGAGCGTATGCGAATCATTTAATCTTTTTAGTGCGTAAAATGTTAATTGAACGTCGAAAATCGCGGTCTTGTAATGCTTTGCATTCATGAATACCTTAAAAATAATAATAAATCATATGAATAACTTTTTGGTTCGTTTTTTCATCAAGGAAAAAATGAACGTAATAAAATAAAGAACTACTAATCCTCTTAATATATCCTAATTTCTCTTTAGACTCTTATCTAGCTGTCATTCTGAGCCTGTCGAAGAATCTCTTCTTTTTCATTTTTTAGCTCATCCAAAAAACATTTGAAATTAAAAATTTGAGATTAAGAGGAGGAGCCATGGTATGGCTCAGGTATTCCTTTTCTTTTATGTCACTTTTTTATTCATAGCTTATCTATTTTAATTATAGGTATTCATATGCCCTTCGGGGAATCGTCAAAAAAACTAACGAAAAAAGACTTGGCTGTAAACCTCTCTACTAAAAATGTTCTCATTTCACTAAACGTTTACAAACCCTACGGGCTAAAACCTTTTTAACGCTCCATTCATCCATTTTCTTAACGTGAGAGTTTTAATGCCGGTTTCTCCATCCTTTTCAATACTCAAATCCTTTTTTAATAACGGATTTTGTCATTCTGGGCTTGTCTCAGAATCGCATTCAATATGTCATTTCGAGGTATCGAGAAATCTTTCTATCACTTTTTTATGAGCAAAAAAGTAATCAAAAAACTCTTGTCTTTGATTTTCGACGGTCAAAATAAGTTTCAGCCATTCAATATTTTAAATCATTTGCTACGCAAACAGTAAAATATTTTAACCATTCTCTTCAACTTTTTGACACTCGCCTCCAAATCATATGACATTTTTCTAATCCTTTTTTCAATACT